>OCTW011616145.1_pt1 | contig 228226 bp, 281 predicted proteins | sample 1539671 | NCBI WGS metagenome assembly OCTW01 (sample SAMN02144230, study PRJEB22623) | gut metagenome | biome: sheep rumen | host: Ovis aries | place: New Zealand | reverse complement strand
CAAAGCTAAGCAAGCTGCCCAAGAGAAAGCTAAAGCTGAAGCCAAGATTGCAGAATCCAAACCTGTTACAGCAGAACCAGTATCTAAGCCGACCAAAGCGGTACCTGAGTATAATAAGATTGATAAACAGAATGATTCCTTGACTGTAGTCAAAGCTAAGCAAGCTGCACAAGAGAAAATCAAGTCTGAGTTCAAATCTGCTCAGGAATCTGCTCCTATAGCTAAAGATCAAAGACCTATAGCTAGACAGGACGTAGGCCCTCTCGCTAACAAAAGATTCAATACATCTCAAGATACTTCTAAAGAAACTGTAAGTAGTTCAGCATGCGCTGCATACTCTTTGGAGAATGCATTCAATGGTCTAGAAGGCCAAGATCCTTCTGGTAAACGAATCGGTTCTCTTGTAAAAGAATCCTTGAGGTTTAAACACAAGGATGATGGTGTAGATCCTGGATTCATTCATAAAGCAGCAACCTCTAGAGGATATGAGGCTAAAGACGTAAACAAATCCGAATTTGCTAATGCCATTAATAGTGGTAAGAAAGTAATCGGTATGGGTCAGTCTAACAAGCCTGGTGGTCCTTGGGGTCCTGGCATGCATTATGAACAGTTCGAAAAAGGATCCAAACCTGGATATGCTAAGGTATACGATTCTGAGGAAAGCCAAGTTAGAGAATACCCAATTAAGGATATCTCTAATGGAATGACCAATGCTGTATCCCTTAGTAAAGGTACTAAAGATAAGAGAGGTGTATTCACTTCTAATCTTACTAAGATGAGAAGAAAAGCATTCATGAAGGGTAAGGGAAAATATCCATGGTGGTTTGGCCGTGGTAAGGACTTCATGAATCCAGAAGAGATTGCTATCGAGATCTCTAAGAATACTAAATTACCTCCAGAATTGATTTGGGCACAGATGAGCCTAGAGACAGGTCATTTTGAATCTGATCTGGCTAAAGAGCATAACTATGGTGGTGTTAAATCAGCCGAGGGTGATGCAGGATTTAATAATCCAAGAACCCAAGATAATTACACTTGGACTGTAACTGGTGAGGATAATAGACATCATAGCTTCTTCGATAATGACCAATCTTTCGTAAACTACATGAGTTGGTATTATCCTCGTTATAAAGATGAAGGATTACTTGAGGCAAAATCTCCTGCAGAATGGGCTGCTGCTCTTAAGAGAGGTGGATACTATACTGCAGATGAAGGGCAATATGCTTCTAATATTGAAGGCATTATTAAAGGAGATCCAGAAGCTGTAAAGAGATTACAAGAAAATCGTCCTAGCGATGCTGCACCTCTTAGTATGACTGGAGGATCAGGTTCCAAAGGAGGAAATGCTAGTGGAAGCAGTAGAGGAGGAGGAAATGGTGGATTACTTGGAGCATTCTGGGATGCTGTAAAGGCACTTCTCCCTGGATCAATGGTAGGATATGTATTCGGTAATGATGCATTCGGTTCTAATGGTGGTTCAACGGGATCTTCATCCTCTAGTGGACCTTATAGCTCATTTGGTGGAGGAAACATTGCTGAAGCAAGTAAATGGGCTAAATCAATGGAAGGCACTACTGGTTACGGAAATAATGGCTGCACCGAATTTGTTAAGAGATATCTGAAGAAGGCTGGTCATAAACTGGGTGACTATATGGAAGACTGCAGTCCTATCCAGGAGGAAGTAAAGGCTGCAGCAAGCCATATTCCACCTAGTGTAGATAATACCAAAGCTGTAACTCTTATGTGGGTTCCTACTCTTGAACAGTGGGCAAAAGATAAGGGATACTTCAAGGATGCATCTCAAGGCGGTGCTGAAGGAGACGTATGTATCTGTAATGATCATGGCCATGTTATAATAGCAGATGGTCAAGGTGGATATTGGGGTAACTCCTCAAGTAAGAACAAGATTGTTCATGGTGATTCCATTTCTGGTCACTATTCCAGCGTACAAGGATACATTGCTACTGGTAGTGGTAATAGTGTAGTATCTAATGATGCAACAACTAGAACACAAGCAGAAATGAATGCTGATGCTGGTAGCTCCAATGCCGGAGTTGGTCAAGGAAAGTATGGCAGAGGTTCTCAAGATTCCACTATGATGCAAGATTTGGCTATGGCCAATTCTATGGATCCTATCAAGGATATCTCTGCTCAACTTAAACCCACTACTAATTTCGGAGAAACTAAAGCCGAAAGAACATATGCTTTTGGTCAAGGAAAATATGGTAGAGAAAAGTCTACTGGCAATGACGGTGGTAAGCTGTGGACTTACATGAAATCTAAAGGTTTGTCTAATCAGACGACTGCAGGTATTCTTGGTAACTTCATGGCAGAATCCTCACTCTACTCAGATAGACTTCAAAATCATGATCCAAGCAACGGGTCCGACAATTGTCCTGTTGATGGCGTTACTGGATATGGCTTAGCACAGTGGACTTCTGATGATAGACAGCAGAGACTGAAAGACTTTGCAAAATCACAAGGTACTCAAGACTCTGACTGGAAGACTCAGATAGACTATATGTTGTCTGGCAAAGATGGTAACGTAAAGGATATGTTTGCTACCATGGATAGCCAGAGTCCTGAAGATGCTGCTATAACCTTCCATGATCAGTTCGAACGTTCTGCCGATGATGCTCAGAAGAAACAAAGAAGAGCAGTATTTGCTAGAGAATTCTATGATAAGGAAGGTCAAGGTGTAAGCTCAGACAGTAGCTTCTCTGGAGGTACAAATGGTTCTTCTGGATCATCCGCTAAGAAAGATGCTGGGCTGATGGGATGGTTCAAAACTGAACTGGATAAACAAATATCCAGCAGTCCTGCAGGTGCCATCTGGAGAGCCGTATACGGATCGCCTAATAGCTCTGGTAATAGTGGATCTAGTGGTGGAGCGAATGCAGCTGCTGGTTCATCATTAGCTGGAGTAAAAGAAACTGGACTCACATTCAGTGGTGAATTGGAAAAGAGAAGTGCTACTAATAGAATCATAGTACACCATACCGGTCCTGGAGATGATAAAACAGATCCAGATGCCAAAACTATTCATGGTTGGCATCAAAAGAATGGATGGTCAGGGATTGGGTACCATTTCGTTATAAGGAAAGACGGTTCTATTGAACGTGGACGTCCTGAAGAAATGGTTGGTTCTCATGCCCAAGGTTCTAATAGTGATTCTATTGGTATTCATGTAGGTGGTGCTTTCGAAGAGTATCAACCTACAGAGGCTCAAATAGGCTCTCTCATCAATTTGATTAGAGACCTTTGTAAGAAATACAATATACCAGTAGATAGAAAACATGTTATTGGTCATAAAGAGGTAAACGAAACCTCTTGTCCAGGAGCTAATCTATACTCTAAACTTGACGATATCGTTAAGAAAGCATCTAGTGGTGGAGTAAAGAATGCTTCAGTTCCTCAGACTACTAATCCTGCTACCCCAGCTTCTTCCAATACGGCTGCAGAATCTAAGAAAGAAGATGCAGTAGCTACTAGTAGTGGAGGAGATGAAGGAAAAGTTGATAAGAATGGTAATGCAGATATTTATAGCCAAGAACATGATTTCGTTAAGCAAAACAATGCTAACGGAACTGTATTTAGCAAGAATGATATCGATTATCTAGTCAACCAAGGTTACTCAACTTCAGAAGCTGTACAGTATTTAAGAAGTCAAGGACAAGGAAAATACGGACGTGGTAAATACGGTAGAGGAGCTTGGGATCAAGCAAAGAATGGAATCAAGGCTGTTGCCGGTCCTGCTGCCGAAGCTATTCTAGATGACCCATTAGTCAGCGCAGGAATGACTCTTGCTGGTATGACTAATCCATTAGGTGTTGCCGTAAATGGTGCTTCCATGGTGGCAGATTCTGCAGAACGGGTTCAAGAAGAGATTGAGAATGGTAATTATCACGTTAATGATTATAACGCTGATTCTTACGATGATCCGAGCTCTAATGAATATCCGCAAGGAAAATATGGTAGAGGTAAGTTTGGTCGTGGAGGTGCATACTTTGGATTCACTATCTTTGCTGATGGTATGCCTAGAGATGCTTCTAAAATAACTATCACTAGAGACGTAGAATCTCAATGCGGAGTAACTCTCTCTAATAGTTCTTTCGTTAAAGGTGGTAGATGGAAAGGCTTCTTTAAGCATGGTCCTAAAGGAGAGCAAGAATCTAAAGAATTGGCTGGCAAAGTAGCCCAGGTTCTATCTCAGCACGGAGTTAGTGTCGTAGATACTAAATTCTCTACTGGCAACCTTCCTGGAACTACTGTATCTCCTACAATTGCACCAGCTAGTACAGCAGCTCAAGCTCAGACAGCATCTCCTGCTACTAATACTCCAACATCTGATACTGCAAATAACGGAGTATATAAGTCGAATCTTGCTAAGATGAGAGAACAGGCATTTATTAATAAATCAGCAACACCTGCCGCTGTTCCTCAAGTTCCCAAAGCAGAACCTACAGTTCCTAGTGCTAATCCGACCAATAATGGAGTATATGAATCTACTCTTACTAAGATGAGAAGACAGGCCTTCATCAAGGAAGCTCCAGCTGCTCAGGCTACGCCTGTACAAGAACCAGTTAAGACTGCTGCTGCAGTACCTCCAGTACCAAAAGCAGAACCTGTTCCTCCTTCTCAGGTTATCAAACCAGAAGCGAAGAAGGCAACAGAGTTCTCTGATCCTACAATCTTAGGGAAAGCGGCTGGTCCTACTCCAAATCCTGCTAATGCAGAACAGAAGAAGGAAGAAGCTGTTAAAGACAAACCAAAATCTGATGCCAAAAAGCAAAGAGGAATTGGTGGATGGTTCAATAGAATTGCGGGTACTGTAAGAGACTTCTTCTCTGGGGGTAAGAGGGAAGAATCTACTACTCAGGCACCATATGGAGTAGGTCCAAATGGTTTACCATACACTAAGAATGATGTAGATTATCTACTCAAACAGGGATATACCAAAGAGCAAGCTATCGATATTCTATCTAAAGATAAGAGGTATACTCAGAAAACTTCAAAATCTGATGCCAAAAAGCAAAGAGGAATTGGTGGATGGTTCAATAGAATTGCTGGTACTGTAAGGGATATATTCTCTGGAGCTAATCGGAATGCCAAGGTTACTGAGACAGAAGCTTCATATGGAGTAGGTCCTAATGGTTTACCATATACGAAGAACGATGTAGATTATCTACTCAAACAAGGTTATACCAAAGAGCAAGCTATCGATATTCTATCTAAAGATAAGAGGTATACTCAGAAAACTTCAAAAGATGGTGACAAGACTGCTCCATATGGAGTAGGTCCTAATGGTTTACCATATACGAAGAACGATGTAGATTATCTACTCAAACAAGGTTATACCAAAGAGCAAGCTATTGATATTTTATCTAAAGATAAGAGGTATACCAAGAAACTAACTCCAAGAGAGAAAGCCAAAGTTACAGCAAAGACTGGTAGACCTATGGATCCATTCTCTCAAATCTTCAATAATATTGCTAACATTTTCAATCCTACTAGAGCATCTATGCAGGAGGCTATAAATCTTGGTAACACAGCTAAGAGTCAAACGTCTAATACATCGATGATTATAGGAGATGAATCTAGCGGAACTAGTGAAGAAGACACTACTAATACTTCTACAACAGTAAACAAGGTTACTGGAGCAAGCAGAGTTCCTGTGAGAACTACAGCTACCCAGAAGGTAGCAGAAGCTCCTACTAACTTTACTGAGTTGCTAGAAGAACAGAAGAAAACTAATAGTCTATTAGAAGGTATCCTTAAGGCTATCGTTGCTAATGGACAAGGAACTACTAAACAAACCACTCCCAATGTTCCTGGAATGAGTGTGTTTGGTGGTAATAGTGGGTATATGGCTGAGCTGAACGGTAAGTCCTATACTCCTATTGCAAAATCACTAGACTGGATATCAGAACCTAAATAACACACAAATTAGTTGGGGGTAGCGGTAAATTCCGCTACCCCTGACATTGCTGTAATTGAAATAGATAGGGAGGAGGATCCCAATGGTAATATATAAGGTTACTGGTGCACCGGTACTTGTTAGACAAACACCTAGCGGTGATGCTAGAGTAATAAATGTAATAGGCAAGAATAAGCTAGTATATGTAGCAGCAGAAGAAGCAGGTTGGTTGAGAACCTCTGCTGGTAATTATATATTTAAGACTAATGATCTAAGTATAGATAAAGACCCAGCTAACTATAGAGAAGCAATTCCTAAAATAAGAATGATGAGATTTACTTCAGATCCTATATTAGATGATGATGGTAATCCAATATACGATGGCGAATCAATTCCAGATACAGAAGAGGTTGGTATAGCTACTGTTGATACATCCACAACCACAGATGGTATTCCTGCAGACAGTGATACTGCTAAACAAGAAGAGGCAAATAGCTCAGATAGCATCAATGGTTCAGAAATCATATCTACCAATAAAAATGCTCAGGTAGTAGCAGAAGATGGAACTACTTATACAGCAGAAGAGATTGGGATAACTGATTCTAATAATATGAGTATTTTAACCAGCGGTCCTGATGAGAATGGTAATATCACATTTGAGAAAGATGGCAAGACGTATACTATGAAAGCTACTGATGCCAAATTAGGTAACGCTGTTAGTAATGGTAGTGCTAGTGGAATAACCTATAATGAGTTTGAAAGACAAGATATGGAGGAACGAGAGAAATATAGTAATTCTATAATGGAAGAATTGGATATGCTAAGAGATAGATCCACTGCTGCATATAGGCAAGCAGCTTTGAATCTTAAAGATGGTGATATCAGACATGTATTTGGTATGCCATATCAATTCTTACCCAGTACAGATCTTCGCCCAGCAAACGATGTTAGAAAAGCTACTAGCGATTTAACGATGTTTGGAAGAAAATATAGAGAGAAGATAGTTAGTAGAGCTCCTATTATGATTATGCAGCCTGGTGAGGCTATATTTCTACGAGGATATACTAATAGTGCAAAAGAAAAGATAGGGGAAGCAATAGTTGGTATAACTGGTAGTGATGAGTTAGAAAAAATTATCAATGGTAATGGAGGAGAATACTACTCCTTCAAATTAGCATCATCAGAATACTATTATACCGTTAATTCTGCTTGCAGAGCTGTGGCTACATTCTTAGGACTAGATAAAGTAAGCGTTCCTAGTATTAATGCGGCATCTAGAGATAATTCATCTGGAGAAATTTTTGGTTCAGCATATAATGAAGCTATGAAAGTTGGTAGTGGTGATAAACTAGGGTCATTCAACTGGGCATTTAATTCAGGATTTAATATAGCATCGTACTACCATGGAGCAGTACAATTCTATATAAACTCAGAAGCTCAAGTACAAGAAAGTTTAGGAACTCAAACCAGACAATCAGGTATAGCTGGACAAATCAATGGTATTTCTGATAAGGCTATGGAAGCAATGTTTATAATGGGTGGGTTGCAATCATCAATGACTGATCTCACTGGAATAGGATCTAAGACTGATACTACTAGTGCTACTTCCAAATTATCAGGAGAAGATAGTAAAATAGGTAATGGTAAAGGGTTGTTCAATTCAATTGTAGGTAATATTACTTCACTACTAGCTGGTGGTAGAATGTATTTCCCAGAGATTTGGGCAGATTCTCAATTTGGTAGAAGTTATAATGTTACTATCAAATTAGACTCCCCAGATTGCGATCCATTGTCAATATACCTAAATATACTAGTTCCTCTAATTCATATTATGGGATTCTGCCTACCTCGTTGTGCAGGTGATAATACATATATTTCCCCATTTCTAGTTAGAGCATTCTATAAATCAATGTTCCATATAGATATGGGTATAGTAACCTCTTGTGAAATAGTTAAAGGTGATCAGGGATGCTGGACTCAAGAAGGTTTACCTACTCAGATAACAGTGCAACTATCTATAAAAGACTTGTATTCTGTTATGACACAATCTATGGGTAAGAGTAATAATACTATTCTCTCCAATCCTGCTCAATTAGATTATTTAGCCAATCTCTGCGGAGTAAACGTAGCACCAGCCAGCTTGAGCCGTACACTAGAACTGTGGTGGATGATTAAAGGTGCTAATAGACTTCAAGATGCTATAGTAAGTGTACCAGTAGATATAGTTAAGAATACATTCTCATTAGTTCAGAATTTCTGGAATTTCAGCAGAAACAAAATGTGATAAGTCAATCCTCTCTTTGATTATATACTATAATAGTGAATAGAGACAATTAGGATGTCTCTATACGTATAATCAAAGGAGGTATTTTTTATGTTGGGTTTCGTGTTTGGTTTTGCTGCCGGGGCAGCCACAATGTATTTTGGAAGCGATAAGGTGAGAGAGAATGTCGAGGCTACTACTCAGATGCTGAGACAGCAAGAGCAGTCCAAACAGCACATTCAGCAGCAGACACAGGAGTTACTGATTAAGTGGATCCATGAAGGAACCCTTATCGAGAACTTGAAGCTGTATGAAGCACGTCTTAGGATTATCTATCATGAGGAACTGAGTCCTCAGATCTGGCAGGATGCAATGATGTTGAACTCCTCTTATGCTTCTCGTTAAGAGAGAAAAGGGTAGCAGCCTCGTATTGGGGCTGCTATTTTTTATTTTTTATTATACTGGATAGTAAAGATGCGTTTCGATATACGTGTCAATATATTAAAAAAGGGAGCTATATATGGCAGTATCTAAATCAAGAAAACAAAAAGAAGAGATCTATGCTAAAAAGTATAGCGAGATCCCTAGAGACTATCAACAAAGGCTAGATTGGATGTATGAGCATCTACACCTAACTCCAGCCAAGGCCGATACTATTTTTAAAATGAGAAACGAAATGATGGGTGCATTACGATTCTCTAAGGAGCTAAAAATAATTCTATACGAAGAACCAGAAGGAGCACCAAGACCAAGAGCAAGATATATAAAGCGTAGTAATGCCGTGGCAGCAGCTAAAGCCAATCCTGGATTTATACAGATTTATTCTATTACTGGTGATGCTGATAGAACTTTTATGAAACGGTTATTATCTGAACAAGAACTATTAGAGGCCGACTACCTGATTAATACTCCTTGTATTGTACACTACGAAGCATATATCCACACCCCTAGTCAATTTAATGCGATTGATACTTACTTGGCAGAATTGGGAATGATTAGACCAATTACTAAACCAGATTTTGATAACTTAGAGAAGAAGTATAGTGATATGTATAATGGTAATGTATGGCTAGACGATGCTCTAGTTATAGAATCTAGTATGGCTAAATACTATTCTATTCTACCAAGAGTTGAGATATCATTAAGATACCTCAATATGCTCTACAACAGAATACAGTATGATTCAGTAGTAAAAAGAGTAGAAAATGCGGACAACGTAACCTATTTCAGGAAGGAATGAGTACGTTGTATACAAACTTACCTTACGTTAATGAAACTCCGGATATCATGAGAAATGATTTAAACATGCTGAGCACTATTAAGATTAAGCTATTAAGAGCTGGTATGTTCAGTAATGATAGTTTATCTAGATTCACATTAGGAAGTCAGTATATTCTTAAGGGTATAGATATTGGAGTAGATCGAGCTATTCATATCTTATCTACTATTAATAGTAGTGATAAGGTACGTGAGTTTAGAGATCTAGCATCAGTATGGACTCATTATGTATTAAATCAATTTAATACGTATCGCCATCTGTTGACTGATGAAGAACAATGCTTTGTTCTAAATCGAATCTCCCATTATAGTTATCTACCAATATTCGCATCCCTAGAATCTTATGGTCCTGGAGAATATGTCATTCGTGTATGAGGTTGTATATTACCCTAGGGATTTGATTCCCTAGGGTAATCCTTTGTCAGTTATATACTATAGAAGTGGTATACCAAAAATATATTATTAGGAGGAAATGAGAATTGTCCAAAGTGTTCGATCTATTTAGTAAAAAGGAGTTGAATGTAGAAGACCTAGTGCCAACCCCAAAAGAAGAATTGTTATCTATAATGAATGATGTGAAACATAGCCTAAAATATCATCAGATTATGAGTGAGTATGCAGCTCGTATACTTAATATCATAAATGAGATAAATAAGAGATGTAATGACAAACTAACATGGGCAGATATAGGTCCAATTTTAGATGGATTTGAGAATCTAATTGATGTATCTAAACCAGATCATAAGGCTGTTATTGGTACTATATTTGAAGAGACCAATGACTACAACAATATTCAGGAAGTTATACTTAAAGAAATAATGGAGAGAGAAGCTAAATGATATCAATGGGAGAGGCCTTAATTGGCCTCTCCTTATTTTTGTAACTTGCCTATTTTTTATTAATATATTATAGTAGTGAATAAGTCCATATTAGGAGGTGAGTAAGATGGACAGCAAATTCATACCTAGAACCATATTCCTAATAATTGTAGCAATAATTCTAGGAGGACCAACCGTATTCTTAGATCTCAAGCATGAGATCGATGATCATTTCCAACATAGGGAAATATCTATATGTGTTGGTCCATGGAATGTGAGGGGATGGATTCCATATCATATGAGGGTTAATAAGAAACAATGTTATTTACCACCATATGAAGACCCATGGAAGTACATTAAGAATTATGATCCAAATGATAGCAAACATATGTCAATCGTCATTGATAGCTTAATGGAGGAGGAGTAATCATGTTTAGATTAAATGAGAGAAACATCGCAAAGATTTTTGCAGAGGAATTGAGAGACTTTGATTTCCCATGCAAAGTGGAGATTAGAGAAGGATTACCAGATAATAAACATAGTTCATCTGGATTCTGTTTTGGAAATTATAAAGCTATGGGTATGACCCATACGAAAGTAACATATAGAAGAAATATCCCAGATGAGTTATGCGGTGTTTCATTTTATCCAGAAAGTATTATTTACAATTTTCAAAAAGATATTTCAGAATCAAATAATATACCAAAAACAGTAGCTAATAGCATTATATGGATGGCTACTACACTTGGTGTTGGAATTTCTGCGGATAAGCTGAGAGAATGTATCCATAGAACTATAGCACATGAGTATCGACACTGTATGCAATTCCGGTATATCATCGACAATGGATTAGATATGGGTGCATATCATAAAGATGAAAAATGGGGGATCTATGGATTGGGCAGATTAGAGTCTGATGCGATTGCCTATTCAGAAGGCAAGATCAAACCGATTGAAGCTGTTTTCGCTGATAAGAAATACTATAAGAAAGATTGGACATGGTTTGATGCCATGCTCGCCTAATTGTGATAATAATAATTTGCCTCCCACTTGGGAGGTATTTTTTTGTAAAGCAAATTACAGCTATATACTATAATAATGATAAGGATACGAGGAATAGGGAACCTCATTAAATTAAATATTATATTTTGGTATCTAGGCTAACCTTATCAACGAAAGAATTAAGTAGAGAAATAATATTGCCGTGTTATTACCTACTTAATTTTTTGCTTGGTAAACGAAAATATGATTGTATATTATAGAAGTGAATAGAAGCAGGAATGCTTCTATTCGACCATTTTAACCTTGGATTTTTTACTCATAGAAGAAAGGAGGTATAATGATGAGTAAAAACTACGAAGCTGTCCCACATATGACTGCGACAGCTGGACAGTCATCCATGCATGGTTGGGAGAATGTATTTAAGTATGCGGGAATAGTTCCGTGGTACTATACTACAGTAACTCAACCAAATAGTATTGAGGAGGGATTAGCTGAATTGAAAAACCAAGGTGTGTACAAAGGTCCATTGATGGATGTGGTAACCAGAGTACCTATTGGTAGCCTTCCTCAATGGACACCAGAACTTGCAGAGCAAGCTCGTCAAAAGGTAGCTTGGGTACTTTCAGCAGCACAGCAAAAAGGTATCCAAATACCACCAATTATGGTTCCTGACTATGATCCTTCATTACCTATGGGAGCACATCCTATAGATATTGAAAGATACATTAGATGGGAACAGTTAGTAGATATGCAGAATAGGTTCCCCTCCTATGATGCACGTCTGTTACCAAGAATGGCAAATGGGGAGGTTCCTCAAATGGAACAAAACAGAAGTTTATTTCAGAAGGTGACCGACTTAGGTCAGAAAGTAAAGGAGAGATATATCATGGAAATGAATAACAATGCAGCAGCACAGATGATGGGTCAGTATCAGCAGCCGGTACAGCAGGCAGTTCAGCAGCCTCAGCCCCAGGCACAACAGCAGACCATTCCGCAGCAGCCGATCAATCAGCAGGTAGTTCAGCCTCAGGCTCAGGTAACTGGACAGCAGCTGGCGAATCAGGCAGCTATGATGATGGGTATACAGCCGAATCAGAATGGTCAGTTTGGTTGGACTGACAGCATGAAGCTGTGGATGTTCCAGCATCCGAAAACGAGCTTGGCAGCAGCAGCAGGAACTGGCGTACTGTTGTTTGTCGGTGGTAAATGGGTATGGAAGAAAACTCTTGGCGGAGATCCCGAATTCAACGAAGAAGATGCAGCAGCTCTCGGCGAAGTTGTTGAGGCTCTTCGTGGATAAGAATTTATCCAGCATTTTAGAGATACCCCTTATTGGGGTATCTCTTTTTTAATTATAGGGAGTGAGCTTGAATTAGATCCTTTATTTTTTGTAAATTACATACAAAATAGAGTGGCGTGTGTTCCTACACACGCCAACCCTTTTTAGAGCTTATATAGAGGATTTTGCATTTTCATACATTTCATGAATCATATTCTTCACATAATCCTCGTTGGCATCAATGAGACATACAGTATTGAATGCTTCCAATACAGTATACATACCACGGACGTCTCCGATAATCTTATTGAAGTTCAATTTATTTGATTCATTAATGTATTGCGATTTGATCTTGTCATTACGATGGGTGGATTCTACCAACACACGTACCATAGCATCGAACACATTATAGTGCTCATCTAAGATATCACTCTCTTGACCCTTAGCCCAAGCCATAGCTTCCTGAGCGGGAGTCATGCCAGCACCTACAATCTCCTGATTCTGCTGGTTATCCAATTTAGCATTCAGAGTATCACCAGCCATTGCATCAGGATCCATACCGTCCATCGTTTCACCATCAGTCTGCTTAACTGCGTTTACAGCATTGCTAGCCTGATTGTAATCTTCAATCTTCTTTTTAGCATCATCATAGATCTGTTTGATACGGAACTGTGATTTCTTCTTATCATCAATGAAGTCAGATACAGCTCCTTCAACTCTGCGGAAGATTATATTAGTAAGATCCTTATTAGAGTTATCTTTGCAGTCGTCGATATATTTTTTGATATCTTTATCTTCAATATCACAAACGTCCTTTTCAGACAATCCTTCTTTGATCTTACATTCTACTCCTTCACAATAGGAGTCATACATGAGATCCAATCTATGCGCTGCTTCAGCAAGATACTGATTGGTATATCTCATCTTGTATAGCAGATTATCAGTACCCTCTTCTTGAACCATATCTCTAATAATGTTATAGGCTACATCTTTTTCACGACTGGTAGCCAAAAGAGACTCACATACAGGTTCTACAAAGGTATTATACAGGCCAGCAGTTAGCAGTTCTGCTTTAGTAGCCTCTTTAGCTACTTCGATATTGCGATTATATTCATTATTAGCATCGATACCTTTCTGAGTGCTTTCATAGAGTTCCTGCATATTTTTGATATATTCTTCAGCCTCAGTAAGAGGTTTCTGTTTAGGATATAACTGAATTGCTTCTTCCTCTTTCAGTTTCTCCAAAATTAGACTTGCATTAGAGGGAGAATTTAAATCCATAATCATTGTATACCCTCCTTCTTAGAATAGGGGACCATCTGTAGATGGATTAGTCTCTACATCATCGATCTTATATTTACGAGAATCATTCTTGATCTCTTTAGTTGCTTTAACTTCACTAGTCTTAGCGTCTACTCCAATGAAGTTAGCAAGGTCATGGAAGTTTCTAGCAATACTGAGCTGACGACTAATAACCGATTTACGATCATCCACCGTCTGAATATCAGGATTATCTTTGAGTTCCTGAGCATTCATCTCCAGCAGCTTAGCTTGAATATCAAAGTACTGAGATACTCTAGCACGAGCACTGTAGTAGAAATATACCAAGTCTTTAATCATCGGAAGAATAGCCAAAACTACTGCACCAATAACCAGTACTGCTTTGATACCAAGAGCAGCTGTCATAGCAAAGCCACGAATCTTATGCTGAACAAACGGCTTCAATGCGTTTTGTACATCACCCTTACGGCAAGCTTCATTGAAGTCAACCAATGTCTCATATACAAGATGGTCTTTAGCCTTAGCCACACCAGTTTTATTAAGAACAATAGTAAGCCCTTCAGCCTTAGGATTCTTAATGTATTCAATGCAGCTAGCGATCATAAAGCTAGTAGCATTAAGAACAGCAAGAGTCATAGTCTGATATACAGTTATAGGGAAGTTAGCTTTACAGAGATAAGCCCCAATAAAGATATCTTTCATGCTCTCAATATTGGTAACTGCATTTTCTAGTTCCAAGATAGGTTTAGTATTCTCATGGTATTGTTCAAAGATTTCCCGCAGTACTCTATGACATTCATTGAGCTGTTCAAATTTACTCAACTTAGAAATATCGCCCTTAGTCTGAGGAATCTCACCGAAATCAATTGAATCGACCTTGTCTACAATCATCTCGTATAGCTTATTAGTAAGGCTAACCAGCATAGTGTTATGTTCAGCCTCATTCATAGCACATACAGTATTGACTGTAGGAATATCAGTCATATCCATATATTCCCAGATCAATTTTTTAGTAGCTTCATTCATACGAATGTTTTTCTTAGCGTTAGGATCATACTGGTTGATGATCAACGGTTTCTCTTTTGTATCAGTATCAGGTTTATTAGAATCAGGAACTGGAGTATTGATACTATCATTAGCCAATGCTTCAGACTCATTCAATTTAGTTTTCAATACAAAGTCTTTCGGGTCTGTGATGCTAGTAAATGGCATAATATTTACCTCCCCCGAGCGGCTAGAACATTGATAACTTTCTTAAGCTGACCATTAGAATCTTCTCTCTCAAGACTCATGAATGACAGAGTTTCGAACTGTTTCTCGCCATCATCATACAAGAAGTCTACACGTTCAGCTACGTCATCAACAATAACCGCACACATCAAATTATATCCACGCATGATACCAATGAGAGTACCAACCTTCATCAGATCAATACGGTGTTCTTTCTTAATCAATTCTACCTCTGCCTTAGAGATAATAATACTAGTGATAGCTGCACAATCAGTATTGTTCTTACCACTAGCACGGTTAAGATCACTCTTATGAGCTCTCAATTCCAAGACTTTCCAGATCTTGCTATTACTACCTCTACCAGATTTGGCAATAGCATCAATCTTAGCTCTCTTAACTGCGAATAAGAAGTCTTTGAAGAAGCTAATCTCTCTAGTGGTGGCACGAATAAGATTGAACAAACCACTCTTATCACCATTCTTCAAGATGATACGATTAACCATATCTTCACTAGATACATAATGAAGAACTGCCTTTACTCCAATAACTGCTGAGCTGCTTACTGTACGTCCACCCTCAAGAGTAGATACGAAATTGATGATAACCATACTAGGAACAGCTTCATTAGCTTTCTGAACGTCAGTCTTAATAACTGACTTGTTCATGATTTCGTATGCCTTCTGCATCCTATCTGGATCATTCGGATCGATCTCTTCTACAGTACGGCTATGACTAGTATTAAAGATACTCGGATTTCTACCGCCACGCCATTCCATTCTAGTACTTGTTCTTTGATTGGAACCTACCTCATACTCGTTGAGTACACTGCCTTCTCCATTCCAAACATCCGCTTCTTGCAGACTTCCACGAACTCGGAAGTCTCGAATGCTAGTCTGTCTAATACCGGTCTCAAGTACATGATGGATATTATTCTTAGTATCCTCACATACTGCTTTAATAGCCTCAGCTATAGCAGCATCATGAACGGAGTCAGTAGCTTCGGTGAAGTTATTCATTACATCAATAACATCATCTACATCCATCTTACTATAATCGATACCAGTGTCGATATTATTATGGAATTTATTGAGATAATCCTGCGCTCCAGTCACGTTAGTAATTTGATTAGCAGCGAAGAGCATACGCAACATCTCTACTGCCTTTCTTTCAATAGCTTTACTAACCATTACTGCATGTTCCAATTCAGTTGCCTCAGTTACGATAACTGGGAAAGTAGCAGTAAGAGCAGAAGCACTTTTAGCGATATTCCGACTGATATTTATATTATCGGATTTTCTACCGAGGATCCTATTCCCGATATCAGAGATATATGGAATTTCAGACCCAGACATCAGACTTAGAATATCTTGTAATAGACCTGCTTCATGAACAGTTCTGAAGTCCTGCTGCATAGTATATTCCTCCTCTATATTTTTTAGCTCTATCCGTTTAGGGACATTATGTGGATGTCTTACCAGCTATTTATTATAGGAGGTAGGCTTAAAAATGCAATCCGAGACATCGTGGTAATCGAATAAGAAAGGAGATGGAATTAATGGCATCTCTTATGTATGATAAAAATGGGAATGTCTCAGAAGTCTTAGACGGACCAGCTGAGTTCAAATCTCCATATACATCTACTATTACTGATGGAGCTGATGGTGGCAAAAAAGATACTGATAAGAATAAACTAATAGAAGATCTAGATAAGTCTGATTCATTATTGAGAAGAACATTAAGAGCTAATGGTATATTTGAACCTAGAGATATGGACTTTAATAGGGGATTCTATAGATTTCCTAGAAATGACCCATTTAATTATGTAGATGGAGCAAGAGAATATTTATTCTTCACCAAACCAGATCTACCTTTATTAGATGATAAAGGTGATTTATTACCGGATGCTAAAAAAGTATCTTATTTCAATAATTTAGCAGATTCTCCTGGATATAGAAAGAGTGTATTTTGGAATCTATGCTCTGCCTATGGTAATGCCAATCCAGCCGTTGGTATAGATGGCTGTCCATTTATGAGAATACTTTCAAATAGAAAGACCTCTAATATGGATATGCCTGATATTAACGTAGAAGAGATGGAAACGGCAGTAAACATGTTTGGGTCTAAGATTTTTTATCCAAAGAGTTCTATGTCTAGTGATGAGAATGTGGATTTTTCTATTGAATTTGAGGATACTAAATATTTAGAGATCTATCATTTATTCAAAACTTGGGATTATTATAGACAACTCAAATGGCTAGGAATGCTAGGTCCAGGATCAAACATTTCTGAGATTAATAATATCCCTTATGCTCATTATGCTGACTATTGTTATTATAAGATTCTCTATGACCACATTTCTGTATATAAGTTCTTAGTATCTACCGATGGTAACACTATTTTGTATATGAGTAAAGCAATAGGTGTATATCCTAAGAGTATATCCAGATCATCATTTAGTGAGATTCAAGATAAAGGTCCTCTTAAAATAACTGTAGGATTTAAAGTATCTGGTTGGCTTGAAGACTCTACTCCTAATATAGTAGCTGACTTCAATACTCTTATAGAGGCTTGGATAGGTTCTCAACCATGGAAGGGTAACAATGCTGCTGCTTTATGGGATGATGAAATAGGGATGGTATCTCAAGAACTGATGGACTATCCATTCATATATTACGATAAGGCTGATAGTAATAATGAAACAGGAGCCAATAGATATGGTCAGTTTAGACAATTCAAATTATTGTGGGTACCGATCCCAACAGCTACAGCAAATACTCAGTCTGCAACCACAACTAAAACTAACTAGGAGGTTTTGATATGGCTTCAGAAACAACCAATGTCTTGTCTCAAGACATATTTCAAGTCTCCAATTTTTTAGAGGCAATAAAACAGAAATATATAGATATATCTGAAGATACTCTATATCTTGGTGTATATGGTTATCTTAGTTCTGTACTATCTAACCTAACTCAAAATACTGCAATAATGGCTAGTGAATACAGTCTAGAGGCTATTCCTACTAAAGCTAAGTATGAGAGGAATGTAATATCTCATGCATTGGCTCTTGGTATAAATAAGATTACTGCTACACCAGCCCAGCTTGATGTAATACTAGCTTTCCCAGAAGAGAACCTTATTCAAAATATGGTAGATGATAAGGTTACGATAGATAAGGATTATACATTCTTGATCGGTGATAGGAATGAATATCCATATCGTTTAGATTATGATATTACTATCAAGAGGAATATACTTCCTAATGGTAAGATAGTATATACGGCTATGTATGAATTAGATGATACTAATCCATACGCTTCTAAAACTAATCCTTATTTACCATCTCTTGGAACTATTCAATCCAATAACCAACGTCTTATTAGTATTAAAACTACATTGAGACAGCTCTCTCATACAATCCTTTATGATTCATATGCTAGTGATAATATTATTCAAACTAAGACTATGAGTTTCTCTTTTGAGGATCAACTAGCATATTTCTACGTGAAAGTAAAAGAGACTGATAATGATGGTAATATCGTAGAACACGTTTTAAAGCCTATTTATGAAGGATTATATGATTACCAATCTGATGATGAGTTTATTAATTACACATATATTGATGAGAAGAATATAAGACTTAAGTTCAATAAATCTTCCTATCAGCCTAGATATAATTCTGAAATAGAGATTCATGTATATACTACTCTAGGAACCACTTGCAACTATGAACTCACCTCACCAGTTCAGGTACTTAGAATTCTTACTAGTGATAGATTTACATATAATGGATTTTATGTATCGGTTATCACTAATTCATCATCTATGTATGGTGAAGATAGGGCTAATCTAGAACAACTAAAACAACTCATTCCTAGAGAAGCATTGGCAAGAGGATCTTACTCTACTTATACAGATCTAATGACTTTCTTCAATATCATTCAGACTGAAGATTGTAAGATGACAGTATTAGAACGAGTATACAATCAGATTGAGCATATCTTCTTCTCATACCTATTGATGAAGATGGATGGTAATGTAATCCCAACCAACACTATAGACGTTCAAGTTGATAGTAATATATTTACTTCTACTAGCAAAGATAATTATGTTATCAGCCCTGGTATACCATTCCATTTAGCGGCTGGCAGTGAATATGCAGTTCCTATAACTGATGAGGAAACGGATTATGAGAGATTGGAGAACAAGCATGGGTTTGTCTATACTTGTCCATATCTAATGGTGATTAATAAGAATCCATTCTATCTATCATACTATAATATCTTCGTCAACTATACTCGCACTCTATTCTTTGATTATATCAATGAGGAGTCTGACTTACAGTTCGTTGTAGATAATATGAGAGTATATAGAAACTACTTTGATAATGAGAAAGGAGAACTCCATATTCAGATAGCTATGGCTCAAAATATAGAAACTGATTATGATATCTTGACTTTCGATGAGAGTGGTGAATTGATTGAATGTGCCATTAAACCAATCATAGTTCTCTATAATAGTGATGAAGATAGAGACATGTACGAATACCGTTATATTGTAGGAAACCTAATAGAGTATGACGCTAATACATCTACATATCTCTTTGATTTTGTTATTACTACTAGCAATGTAATGGGTGGTCGTACAACTCATATGATGTTTAATTCTGGTCTATATAATATAGGTACTACTGATGAGACTCCTAGCTATCTCATGGCTAATATGCCTGCTAAATTGTTTATCCTCGTAAAAGAGGATGCTGAACATGGAAGAAAGTATGGAGATAAGAGTCAGTATAGTGTAGATGATCTAGTTCCTGGATTAGAAGGATATACTCTGACTAATATCTATGAAGCAACTACTACTGGTATTGATTTCTTCTATGATTATACTGATCTTATGACGTCTTATATCCAACTGAATAGAAACAAGAGTAAGTTCGTATACAATATCCACAGCATTCCTGTTGTTCGTACTCTTTGGTTAGATAGTGAAGATAAGGTACAAACATTCTTCTATCTAGTAGATTATAGACGTAGATACATTCAAGAGTCTTTGTATTTACTAGAAGATTCTTTTGGTATCAATTTCAAACTATATAATACTTATGGACCCTCCTCTAGTTGGAATATTGATAAATATGAAAACATTGATAGGGTTAATATTAGTCTCAAGTTTGAAATCAAGTTTGCTACTAGAAACGAAGTTGTGCTCATTCCTGAGATTATTCAGGTTATTAAAGCATACATTGAGGATTTCAACTCTACAGATAAGGCTCTCCATATGCCTAACCTGATTACGTACGTAAAGAATCTATACACTGATTCTATTGAGTATATTAAGTTTATTGGTCTTAACAGTTATTCCAATATTCTCTGGCAGTCTATTTATCAGAATCCAGTATTGAAGAATGATTACTTCGCTTATACTCAGACAGTGCCTGAGTTTATTAATGTGCATACTCTGACTACTGGTGATCCGGATATAACATTCAATGTAGTAGAATAGGAGGTATAGAGATGAGTTATCTAAGCTCATTTTCAGACCCGAATACTGTATCGGTGAATGAATCCCTTGGATATACTATAAAGAACTTCAAAGACTTTATTAGTAGTAATAAGAAGGGTGACTTTGAAGCATATCAAGACAAGTTCCATAGAGTTATTAGTGAGTTCTTGAACTACTATACTCTAGGAGATAAGCAGATAGATGCAATGAGAGATGCAGTAGAAGAGAGGATTAAGAGTAATCATATCTTCCAACCATTAGATCTTCCTAGGTTTGATGATACTATGAGACTCATGGATCGTAACTGGGCTGCTAATGGTGGAGATCTTCTTTTGAAATATAAAGAAGAACTTGCTAAAGATGAGAGATCATCTAGAGAGGATCTACTCTTGTTCTATCTAGTATATATGAAGGTCAAAGCAGTAAATCTAGAATACTTTAAAGACTGGACTACTAGATACTTCTTGCCTGTATATCTTGATAATAAATATATTTGCTGGATAGTGTTTGATGAGAAGAAAGTATATAAGGTACTAGTTCTCTGCTCTGCTAACCAGTATGATATTAATGGGAAGATTAGATCTTTCCCATTAAAGGTAGATCCTAAGATATTTAAAAAATGAGATACAAAAAGACCTTAAAATAAGCCATAGCCACTGCTTCTCTATGGAGCAGTGGTAATTTTTTTGTCAATCATATACTATATTTATGATAATGAGACTATAGGGAGGATTACAATAAATGAATGAAAAGATGTATATAATAGCCACTGATGCTAGTAGTTATCAACCTAATACAAAGCATGGTGCAATATGGGTATCATGCTCATCTGTTACTGTAATAGATTATGATACTAATGAGCTTCTTGGAACCAAGTCATACATATTAGTGGACGAGGCAATCAATTTTGCAGAAGCATTTGCCATTAATATGGCTCTTTTTGATTTTACTAATCCAGCCATTCCAGAGAATAGAGGAGCTATAATCTACTCTGATTCTACTTATGCTTTAGGAGAAACTCTTGATATCTTGAGTCAGTTTATGTCTGGAGAAAAAAGACCAAAAGGTTTGAAGCCAGCAAATGGTTTCAAACATTTATGTTACAATAATGCTCTATTGGCATACACTTCTTTTTACCCATTACGATTTAGATATCAACCTGCTCATCCAGAAAAGATGAGTTATAACTATAAAGATATATCTCTTAAGGCAGCACATGAGAATGATAAGCTAGGATTAGTTGCTACTGATATGGATAATGGATGCAAATCTATAAGACAGCCATCATTTGGTAATCAGATGAGTGATAGAATATCCAACTGTATTTTATTTAATAAAATCAAGGGGATAAGGGAAGTAATAAATAGTATGGAATCTATTCCTGATAGAAAATCACGTTATTTCCCATTACGATTCTATGCTAATGAAATACAATCTCTAACTCCTATTTGTTATAGAGAAGATAAGTCATCTGTATTAGGAATCCGTCCTGAGGTAATACAACCTGCCTTTCATATAAAGAATAAACCAATGATAGAAGGAGTGAAACTTAATGGGAATCCACTATGATCAATGTATCAATATTTTCACAGATACATCAACGATGGATATAGAAACAACTAGGGGCAAGCTACGTGTCGCTTGCCCTGGTTACGTTGTGACTTATAGGTCTGCGATGACTGGTGAGAGTAATCTAGCAGTATATATCGACGAGGATGTATTATTCGGAGAAGCTATGGGAGTATATATGGCAGTACAATGGGCTTGTTGCAATTACACAAAACAAGTCCCAGTCTTTAATGTCTTCACTGATAGTAAGACTGTAGTTTGTAATATATACAAGTATCTGAGAGATTGGTTGGCTACAAATCGTACTCCAGATCAACTTAATGCCATAGCAAATCAGCCTTTTATGATTCCTAGTGACTGGAGATCTATCTGCTATAATGTAGCTTTAATGATCTTCAAGAACTTCTGCCCAATACGAGTATTCTATACTCCTGGACATGTGAATCTAAGAGATAAGAATCATCTCTCTAAGAAGGCTAATACTATGGTACAGATCAACCAGTCTTATCATCCAGATATTCATAGTGATGAGGTTAGTAGAGTAATAGCTGATGCTTCTACTTTCAATACTGTTATAGATATCTATACTAGAAACTGGATTCATGGTTATGAGAAGAGCATAGTAGATGATATCAATTATGCTAGTTCTACTCTAATCCTAGGTCCTGATAAACAGTTTCCTATCAGATGGCAACCCGGATTTAGTCTGGTATGTATCCCCATGTATCAGAGACCTAACGCAGCAGAGATGTTAATGGTCAAACCAGGAACAATATCTATTCAAAGACCAAAAGTGTCTTAAATGATATACTATAAAGATGTAAGGGGAATAAATCAAGAAGGAGGTAGAAAATGGAAAAATATGAAGAATATGTGGATAAGTTAGGGAGAAGATTTATAGCTGTAAACCCATCTGATTATGGATATGAACAATGGTTCCAATCTATGATTAGAAGCAATGAGCTGAAAGATCTCGTTATCTTATTCCCATATGTAAATCTCAAATCAGATCCAGAAGGGAATCTAGTTCCTGTAGATGGTGTGTCTCATATGGGCAAAATAACAAATATGTTTCATGTGATGTATGCAAAGTGGCAAGATAAATTCAGATCTGATTACAAACCTATTGATCCTAATCAGCAGTATTTTGGTTGGAAACCTACCGAATATGTTCCAGAAAAGGATACTCCAGAAGTAAGGAATATATCAATTGGTGGTGAACGATTAATTTGGGATGAGAAGGATGGGTATGAACTTAAACTAGATAAGCTACCAGAGGTTATTAATATACAGTATCCTCATGGGTGGCACCCAAACAAAGACTCTAGAGGATTCTATATGAGTCCGAATCAGTATAATGGATATGGCTATGGTGGTTACAATTATGGATATAATCCATACTACTATGGCGGAGGCGGTTACATCGGTACTCCAAATCCATATTCTTATACCGCATACCCATGGAATTACAATAGTAATCTCCCTAGGTATAAGGACGGATATCCATTCTAATCTATGGTTGCATACTATAATTGCGAAGGGAGGAAAGAGTAGTTGTTTGAGAGTATGTTTAGCCCAGAATCGCTGGCTGAACGAGATAGGCAAGAAGCCTTAAATCAATATAGAGCCAGCCAAATATACCAGCAGGCTAGAAAGGATAATCCAACAATGTTAGAACCATATGTAGACTTCAGCAATCCTGAGCAAGTAGCTCAGATGCAACAACCACAACAGTTTTATCAACAGCCACAGATACCTCCTCCTCAGATGATGGGTGCGGTACCTAATATGGCTAATACTACCATACTAAACCCATATGGATATACCAATCCATATAACAATCCAAATTTGATTCAGCAGAACCAATGGATGAATCCATCTATGTTTAACAGACCTGCATATGGTGGTACTTGGTATGGTGGTGCTCCTATGGTAGTAAATGCCATGGATGATAATCTAGATAGCTTTATGATTCCAGGACCTGGATCTAGGTTTGAGGTCAAGGTTAAAATCACTAGAGGTTCTAGAAAGAGACCAGAACCTAAACCAAAAGAAGATATTCCTAAGGTGACTGGTATAGCTTATTTAGATAAGATCATTCATGGTATAACTACTACTGTGAGGATAGTAAAAGGATCCTCTAAGAAAGAAGAGGAGAAGAAAGAACAACCTCCTATTCTGAACTCTCAGAATAGAAAGATCCATTATAAAATTTATAAACCTCCAGTTCCTAAGCATGAACCAGGAACTCCATATACTGATGATGAGTTGGTTCCAGATAGAACTTATATTAAGGTGATATCTGAAACACCTCTAAATTGGACACAAGAGGATGATGTAGAGCTAGAAAAGATATGCAAAGATGTAGCAATCTATGATAAGGCATTAGCTCATTGTGGATGGAACATTCCTACGTTTAAAGGATGTACCAGAGAGGATTATGAATATTTTAAGCTCTATCTAATAAATATAGTACAAGAATATAGACAGAAGGAGATGATGAATCCTAAAATAGATTATCGTGCTCCTTATAGAAATAGACCACTACCTCCAGTAATTGAAGATCCATCTTCCCCATCTGGTGTAAGACCAGATATGAGTCAGCCAGTTCCTATAGTCCTTAAAAGAATAGGATTAGGAGGAAAACCTGATTATGAATATGATCGTGGTAGAGAATTGACTCAAGAGGAATGGGATATCTTCGTAGATAGAGCTTATTTTGAAATGATGGATGGTGCCAAACGACTTATGGGTATTGATCTAGCTGAACTTAATAAAGATCTAGCTCAGCCTGAGAAACCTAAAGAGGTTGAAGAGAAGTATAATCCCTATGATCCGTTGGCTACTCGTCTTCATCAAATGAAGGAAGAGAAGAAAGCCTATAATACTAATATGGAATTCTTCAAATATGCCTTAAGACATAAGATGAATGATGAGGAATTTAATGCTTGGTGGTTTGGAACTCCTATGAACCATACTGTGAATAACAATCCACAGATGGTAGATCAGAGGCAAGCATATTCTCGTGACATATGGATTCAACAGATGACAGCTAGAAATATACAGTATTTAGATCATTATGTACCATTCGATCCTATTAAGGAAAGAGAATGGGCAAATGCAGTTATGTATAATGCGATTAATCAATTCACTCAAGGATCTGTAAGAAGAGATATGAGTGCAATGGAAATGATGGAGAATCTCTATTTCCTGAATAATAGAATTCACGTAATGGAAGTAGAGAGACAGCAAGCTGAGGGAGCTAGACAAGCTATGTTTATGAGTAATAGACAGACGTATCAAACAGCTCTTCAGAACTTTGCTAACTATGGTCCATGTGGTCCTACTTGGATGGGTACTCAAGATCCTAGAACACCATCCAATGGCCAAGTTATAGATCTGAATAATATGCTACAGACTGATCAGTTCAAACAGTTTGAAAATCATTGTTTGAATAGTCAAGGACATGTGCAGTTATCAGCAATCTATAAATAAGTAGGTGAATACTAGTGAATATTAAAGAGAGGAACGGCGTAATAAACCAACAATCCGATATCTTCAGGATTAGTGGTAGAATAGCTGCCAACCAATCTACTGATCCTACTAAGTATTGGAATTTATTGAGTAGACCACCTATAAGATCTTATATCCCAGACTGGGTTATTCAAAGATTGTGGGACTATGCTAGATCTCCAAGATTAGCGAATAATCCAGTCAAAAAGTTTGAACTCACTAATGCATTGTTGAAACCATTTGGATTCAAAGAATTGGCTAGTGGTACCAATAGAAGAACATTCTATTATGATTATGATCCTAATATAGTATTAAAAATAGGTTCTGATGACGTTGGTATCAAAGATAACAAAAGTGAGTTTGAATATACTCAGCATATACTAAAGCCATTTTGTCCAAAAGTATTTTGGATAGATGGTGATGGTGTCGTATCTCTTATGGAGAGAGGAGAACCAATGACTGAGCATGAATATAAGAAGGTGTATTATAAAGACATCTTTGAGATATTCATGATCCTTCTCCAAAGAGGATATGTTATGGAAGATGCTGGTAGCAATTATTATAAGAACTTCGGTGTCAGGATGGGATTTGGTCCTATAATTTGGGATTTCCCATATGTGTGTAAAGTAGACTATCATAAACTAAAATGCTGCCATCCAGATCCGATTACTCATGAGATCTGTGGAGGGGAGATAGACTATAATTACAATAAGGGAATGAACGAGCTGATTTGTACTAAATGTGGGGTACGATATTCAGCAAAGTATCTAGAGGACAAAGATCCTGTACACGCAATTACGCCTATAGAAACAGAAAGGGGTAGAATAATGGGCATGATCAATACTAATTTCAAGGTGAATATCAAGAGAGGTAATACTATAGTTGATAGACTATATGCGGAAGAGACTAAAGTACAAGAGCCGATAACAAAGAAGGAGACCATAGTAACCTCTCATAATCGTATCGTAGAAGAAGCAAAAGCTACTGGGATAGTTCTTCCGCCTCATATTGAGAATGATGCAGTAAAAATGTATGATAATATTCAAAGACCTGAAGTTCCTAAAAAGGAACCTATAATAAATACAGTACCTCCTAAGAAGGAAGTAGTAACAGATGAACCATACGAACCAGCTCTTCAAATAGATGCCAATGGTAGAAAGCGGATACAGATCTCTAAAGAAAAGTTTATGGAGATCGTAAAGAGTGGGAAAAAAGATTCTACTCCGATCAAGACTGTTGGTGCTGTTAAGGAGTTTGAGCACTTCTTCAAAAATGGTAAAAGGTACTGTAGCTATCCATCGCTGATAAAGAATCATATCATGCAGTGGTTGTCTTCAATGGAAGAGAAGTTTGGTGCTTCTACTGCCCTTCTTTTGGCAGATAAAATAGAAGTAGAATATCTTCCAAGAGAAGAGTGGTTGAAAAAGAAAGAAGTAGCTCAAGTCAATCATATAAATAAAATGGAGGCTCAAGCTAAAGAAAAGGCTGAAAGGGAAGCCACTGCTAAAGAGATTCTTAAGAAAGCAGATAGTGTAGCACCAATCGTAGAACCTAAGATTATCCATAAGGAAGATATCATTAAACAGCACATGGATAATCCTACTATTAGTACAATGGCTAGAAAAGATCCTGTGGATATTATTATCCCTCCTCCATCTAATAAGAGCGTATCTCCAGAGAAGTGGATGTCCCGTACTCCTATAGAAGGAAGTGTCGAAACTGAAACCAAGGAGGACGTACCTATAAAGGAGGCAGAGGTCCAGAAAACAGGATTATTTCCTATGAGACCAAAAACTCCTGAGGAAATAGAAGCAGAAGAGGCTAAGAAAAATAATGAGTCTGCTGTATTAGGTTTCCCAGGAGTTCCTGTAGTAGAGACTATTCGTTTCAAGCAGGAAATCCCGAAGGTCAAAAGTATGGTTACTGCTCGCTTTGATAAGTTCCGTCTCGATATCAAGGATACAGAATCTCAGATTAAGAAGATGGAGAAAGATGTCAAAGAGTGGTGCCAAGAGGAAGTCGCTGAGATCATGGGAACTGGAACAGATGGTATCGAAGTAAGCATTCAGAGAACCGCTGACCACAAGAATGCTGATTGCTTCAAGATATCCGTAACCAATAATCAGTCTCCGGTATTTAGTACCATTATCTATCCTGATAATAAAGGGGTAGATGATATGATTGAGAAGGATATTCAATCAGAGGAAGCATCTAATGAAGTTCCTACAGAGATCACCGATGAGTTCAGAAAAGAGATTCTCGATTATCTGAATGAGTCTGTTAAGGATTTCGATGCATCTCAGTGCAAAACTGTAGAGGACGTATCCTCTTCAGTTCACGCGTTCTTATATTGTAGACTGAGGGATCGGTATAAGGACAAGATCAACGTAGCACTAATGTTCAATATATTGACAGAGTATGTCAATGACCATATTACTATAAATCCGAATACTGAAAAAGAAGATAGTAAGGAAGAGACGGTAGAGTCTCAGTTGTAAGAGGAGGATCCAAAATGGCACAGCCAAATAAAGGATCATTTCTGAAGAGTTATGCGTATTGGACCACTGACACGAATGCAATTCCAGACGCAATGATGAGAGGGTTTAATGTAGTAGTAATAGCAGACGTATGTGACTCACAGCTCTACCAGGGCTGTGTTGTCATGTCTGGTTTAATGCCACCTGTTAGCTTATGTTATTCCATCCTCAATACAGAACTGAATGATCCTAATTTCCCAGCTATACAGAACCAATATCTAGCAGTATATTACGATTATCTAAGATCTCCAGAGAAAGAGGACAGCGTAGTGAATATATTGGCTAGTTTGTATAAGACTAATAAGCCGATTCTATTCTTTGCTGAATCAGACGTTGAACAGCAGTTCTATCCACTAGAAGTGCTGGTTAAACTAATGGCTAACGAATTTGGGATTATCGTAGCCAACTATTCCAATCTTTTCATGGATGATCCTAGTGTACAACCTGGCTTTATTCCTGAGCCTAGGTTCATTTGGAGAATAGCTGAAATGTTGTTCACCAATGCCTATATTAGCAAAGAGGAGTATGCAACTATACTCCCTGAAAATGCAATACCATCCAGCAGATCAGTAAGCATACTATTGTCTGACTATAACTGTGTATTTCCTACTATGCAAGCAGCAATTACAGCTGCTTGTAATATTATCGCTACTTATAGATTCCAAGCTCAGACAGGCAGAATATGCCCAGTAGTGAATATGACAGCTAAGCTGGATGAAGCTCGACAGAAGCAGGTTAGAGCTATAGTGGAAGATAGTAATGCTAGGTTCGGTAAGAAGACCATGGCAGAGATATCAGCTCCACAGTTTGCAGGTCAATTACCTGCAGCAAAATAAATAAAGAGAGACTCCGGTCTCTCTTTTTTCTTGTTAGGAGGAGAGGTTATGAGTTTCTTTAATAAGGTGAGTAATATATGGAAGACTATGGGCTTTACAGAATCTGACAAGATGAAAAAGCTTCGTAAGGATTATGAGCTAGCGTGTTCTAAAGAGAAGACACTAGAACATGAATTGGTAGATAAGAAGAGAGAAAAGGTATATATCAAGGCATGCTATCAGCATGAGTGTCCTCATTTAGGTCTGATTAAATCTAAGGGAGGAAATAGTATTAATGATTACTATGCTAGGTGCTCTCATTGCAAAGCAGAAGTATATGATCATGCTGGTTGTATAAACTATCTAAACTCGGTTATAGACTTATTGAATAAGAGTCCTAAGATGGTTGAAGCATATAAGATATTCCTAGAGGATTATGATAAGCAAGTTCATAAAGACACTGGTTATCTTTTCACTTCTCTTCAAGATATGATCAAACAGCTCACTCTTGTAAGAAACGAGATAGCTGAGATAAAGTCTACAGACTTCAATAAAGCTCTTAAGAAAAATACAGTAGATAAGGAAGAAGGAAATTCTAATGAAACCCATTAAGGATATGAAGTTGGAAGAGCTTCGTTATCAAGCACGTAAAGTAGATTGGGATAAGATTCCTAATAGTGGTCAGATTGATTGGATGAATGATTCTATTGAAATCGTTAAGGTTAAATTGGAAAAGGCTATAAAGGAGTGTAGAAAATGATATTAGTAAATGCTAGTGAAAGAGTTGTTGAGCTTATCAAAAAAGACGGAGGATTGTTTGTAGCAAGTCCATGCTTCAGAATCAATGTGGATGGTAGTGTTGAAGCTATTCAAATGCCAGTATTTGTTCCGGTGTTTGGTATCCTTGCAGTAGTAGAAGGGTACGTAATGCTTAATAATACTAGTAGAGCCATCTCTCATGTTAGACTTTATCCTCCGACCAGCTATGTGCCTGAGAATAATTTCATCATCGCTAGTATCGTATCACTTGATGAACATGTATTGGTATTCTCCATATCCCATAAATACCCTGACAACTTCATTCTTAATAGATACTATGATTTTGCTGGCAAGATGTCTTTGCTGCAAGAATCTTGTGAAGAGAGAAAAAATCTCTTCCAGAGTTTGCCTCTTGATAAAGATATAGAGCATGCAATCTGTTATTATGGTATAAACGAATACCGTAATCTTCAGAGGTGGGCAGGAGCTAACGTGACTTCTCTTCAAGCATTCCCACGTGACTATGCTGGAGTTCTTATTGGTGATTCAAAAGTGAATCAAGAGAGAGCAGCTAATGCTCTGGCTAACCCATTCAGGAACGATTATCTCATTCACCATACAGGATTTATGCAGGATACACTTCCTAGACATGAACAGATCAATGGTATTAATGAAATGGAAGAGTATCCTAACCAATATTATAGTACAGAGGGTAGGGGGTTCGTTGATGAGACTTGGAACTTTGCAGATAATGAGAATATGATAAAGAATGCAAATTCTAATTCTATTACTCCAAGACAAGTAACTACCAGACTCAGAGATGCTATGGAAGATAGGACAGATGATTCTAGGATGGTACCAGTAGGAGCATATAAGGGACCGAATGGTATTGTTGTAGAATATAGAGATCCTAATACTGGAGATATTATTCCGATATCTTATGATGAATAATATAGGAGGGGTAGGTCCTAGTATGGGCCTACCTTTCTTTTTTGTCCTAAACAACTTAATAAGTATTAAGTTGGGAGGGGATAATATGAGCAATAAGAAAGTTATCTCTATGGATCCTAGAATAGAAAGGGAGATAATAAGTAGGCTGATCAATAACAGTTTATCATTTTCATTGATATGGATATATAATAATCTTCATAGCCAAACTAAAGACTTTGATCAGTTTAATGAATATATTCATAATAGTAAAGTAATAAGAGAAGAATTCCCTTTTCTCATAAATGCTATGGATGGTATTAGAGATAATAAGAGTAAGAACCATCTAGGATCATGTATGCAATGTTTCTTCAACTACATAAACTGCTTTAAGAAGTCTAGAGAACTTGGATTTTTTGATAATCTTAAAGATAGTGTAGATACTCGTAGTGAAGAGATGGATGAGATAATGAGACTATTACATGAAAAACAGAATGATGAATTATACTGTATAGATTTTAATGCTAATGCTTCCTTTGTTATTAAACTAAATAGAGATAATAAATTTATCGAAGTCAATAATGTAGATAGGACCTCTTGTATTGTCTTAAGCACCAATAATAAAGAAGCATATGAGTTATTTAAAACAAGCGAACATACTCCAATTAGAACGTATACAAATGATAAGATATATATTTATGGAGTTAGATTCGATGTAACTAAAGAAATAGAAGATGTGTATTCCAATATAGTCACTGGAGATTGTGTCGTAGTATCTAATCCATATTTAATAGATTCTTAAATAACTTTCAACCATATATTATAGAAATGATAGGGAGAGGAAATAATAAACTGTTAATATGAACTCTACTATCTATCGTTATTTATTTTTAGGAGGGATAAGTAAATGAGATTAATTATTGTGGACCCACAAAATGATCCTAGATTAGTTGAATGGATTACTACCAAAGCAGTAGCAGACGATAAGAAACCATTCAATGTGTTCAGCATACTGGACTATGGATATAGATTGGATAAGTTGGCACCATTGAATGACTTTTTAGAATATCTGAAAGAAGATGAGACTGGAGATACTAATAGTATTCAGTTTGATCAGAAATATGCTCAGTATATCTTAGGGAATGATGAAGCATTCATTGCCTTTATGAGTATTATGAGTAAAGTGATTGATGAAGAGGATACTATAGTTATATCCAACTATAACTCTCCTACTCTTATGCCCATTATAGATAGTTTATTGAAACTAATCCAACAGAGATATGGAATTAATGCCTTTATAGTAAATACTGTAGAAGATTTAGAATCTATTCATCTGAAATATAACGAGTTTGGTAGTTATGCCCATCAGCTAACATATGCTAGCGATGTAGAAAGATTCGCTAAGCTTACTAAACAGAATATTGGTGGAGCAACTCAAGAGGAAATTAAAGAAGATATGGAGTGTATGTATGAGAGTATGCAGAATGAAGCTCCATTGGTAACACAACAAGTTCCAAACTAATCTATATGGGTAGGTGAGTAGTAATGGCTCTTATGACTAATATATATGAGAAAGCCCGTTACGTAGCTCCCTATGAATGGTTAATTAATATGAATATTCAGGAATGGGATCTAGCCAAGGCTAATATTAGTATACTAAGATCCCTAAACCTGATATCAGAAGATCAATATCAAAAATATCTAGTTATGCCCAAACAGGAAAGAGAAGTGTCTATTGGTTGTCTGAGAAGAGACAATCCTAATATAGAAGCTGGATATCAAGAAGGAATTGTTAGAGCTAGACAACTATTTTTTGATATCAATAGTATAGACAAAGAGAATGTATTGTATATAGATAATGACTCTATAACTACAGTACATTCTTGGAATGATAGAAGAGCTGGATATATTAGTGGGAAGATAAATCCATATCTCAATTTCAGAATAAAAAATAGATATACTTCCCTATATAGAATAAATGAAATAGACTTCCTGTATTATTCTGATGGGATACAAGAGAAATATAGATTGAAGAATATCAATCAAGAGAAAATAGAAGCTACTCATAGTGGATATTTTCTAGACTTCTTGTTGGCAATAGCATATTCCATTCAGAGATATGGTATATTAGATAGCTTAAATATGATTAAAGAAACCTATATAAAATACATTAATAGGGAATTACCATTACAGTATTATAGAGAGTTCAATAGTGGTAATAGATATAAGGTAGCATCTACACCAAATTATATATACTATAGTGATATAGGAGCTGATATCAACACTGTAGATATATATCACAATAGCTCTATAATACGGTTATTTTATAAGATTTTAATGAAAGAGTATTTTAGACAAATAAAGAACCCTAGGACCTAAGTCCTAGGGTATCTGTTTGTTAATCGGTTCTTTTTTATTAATATATTATAATAGTGAAAGGAGGTAATAATATGGTCAATAGAGATTTCTATAAGGAGTTAATCTCCAATATAGAAAAAAGAATCCAACTTATTCAAGATGGAAAAGCTGGAGCGGATCTATATGACTATGAGAGAAAGCTGCTAATAGAGCAGTTAATTCAGCGAATTCAAGATGCTGAAAAAGCATTGCAAGATGATTTCTGGGAATATACCCAGGACATGATGAAAGGAAGGTAATTAGTATGTTTGGTAACAACAATCAGCAGCCCCAGCAGGTAAAGGTCAAAAACCTCATGCCCAATTGGGTAATTGATCCCAATTCAGGATACAATAAGGGAATCCAAGTCGTAGGCCTCATAGGTATGACCTGCGGTGTTATTATCAGCGCAGATGGGCTGATGAAGAATATCAACTCATGGTATACGTCTAGACAGAAGTAATATTTACGCACATTTAAGAGTGGGGTCATTATAACCCCACTCTTTTTTTTATTTACTTCCGTCATATAATCTATGATTATGCTTGGCAACATAGAGAGATACAGTAGCTAGACACTTTCTTCCTATGACTTTGTCTAGGCTGTTACCATAGTATAGTGATAACTTATCTCTCAACTCTCTGCTCATATTAGAAGAGACACTTTCTATGAGTTCATTCAACAACCTCTTCTCTGTAGGAGAATCTACATAATCATCATCCTTTAACACATTGAAGAAGAGAACGTCCCTATCAAAACAATCTTCTACATAGTTACCGATAATATCAGATATAGATTTTTGTGTTCTCAGAGGATTATCGTCTGGTAACATGAGTCTATCTATCTCTATAGTATCTAGCCTTTCTTTCACAATCCTATGGTCTATATATTTTTTTGCTAGCACCATGGAGTATAATATACCTCCAGCTACTGCAGTTTCCATAGGAATCTTAAGAGCAATACCAGTGATTAGAGATACCACTCCAGTATACCATCCAATATGATTTTCTACGTTAGATGGTAGTTGGCGGATCGACGTCGTTAGCGTATTCTTCCATTTCGTAAGGATTCGAGTGCCCATCTAATAATAACCCTCCCGTTCCAGCAAGTATATTAATATTATCTCGGAGAGCTAATAGACGATCTCTATCTTCTAGTCTATATTTGAATTTCTCTCCAAGACCACGATTTAGATAACGGATTATTTTCTCCATTATCTCACCAGTCATACCTGCTTGATACTTCTCAATCATTTCCCACCACTTACCAAAGATCTGTTCAGGATGAACATATAATCCTTTATGATGATATTTTTGGTGGCATGATTTACATAGCATAACTACAGGTACCCGGTTATTGATGTGTTCCTGCTTTATTAATTTTACAAGCTGGAATTCGGTGATGAATCCAACAGTATTGAGAGCATTCTCAGTAATCATAATGGCTATATCGAATATATTAAACATACAGTGATGCATTTCTAAAGAAGCCATCTCATATTCTTCTGTATTTTGAATATATGGGTGGAATTGACAACAATTAATTCCTAAGCTATATAGATAACTCTTATAGTGTTTATAAGTAGGAGATGAACGGAAATTGGCAACAGCCTTTTTTAAGAACTTCTCATACTCATCATAATCATATCTATTCTCTTTACTGAGACACATCGTAATAGAATATTCACCAGTCGCGTTACTAATCCTAGGATTAGAATCCATATCACTAATCAATATATCCGGATAATTAGCACTAAAATACATAATTCTCCCTCCTCTCCTATATTAATCAAATGTCGAAGGCCTTAAAAAGAACTACCTAACTCTAGGTAGTTCTGTTATAGTCTGCTATAATATGATAGCCACGACATTCACATAATTTGGAAGAAAGGAGTGAGGTAAATGGCATCTACTTATTCAGATGATTCATATCAGACCGATAATCCTTTTATAGATAAGCTGGTTAAGAATTTAAAGATCTTAACCTATAATACTGTAATTAAGGATGAACAAGCTGCCAACGCAGCAGAAACTGAAGAGTCTCTTAGAGAAGCAGAAGTCTATTTTGCTTGTATCGAAGGAACGGCTACTTTGGGTATGTTTACAGATATACCCGAACAGTTTATGAGACAAGTAGGATTACCCGAAGATACTATAACAATATATAAGAACTTTAATCATTTACAGAGAGTAATTCCAACTGATAATGAGGAAACAGGAACTCATTATCGTAAGGATTTATTGGCTTTATTGATTCCTTGGTATGTAAATAATTTTGATGAAAAGAATGAATACTATAGACGCATTACTGGTAAACCACCTCGTAGTGAATGGGGAATTCCAGTAAGAGACTATGCTATGTATCTTCCTGAGAGTTTTACTTACCATGGCGAATTCGTTCATGAAATCGGTATCAATGCTATTAGAGAATTAGACTCTTATGGCGTTATTGAGATGATGAAGAACGACTATGCAGACAAATGTGATGTGAGATATTTAGATTATATTACTCATGGAATAAAACTCTATGATGCTCGCAAAGCATATGATTTTATGATACTTACCACTCCAAATGATGTTGATCAACTCATCAAGGAGACTTGGGAACGTAAATATGAGGATAGACGAGACTTCTTACTCAAGTCTGTTTATACTAGTGCAATGGAACTGGAGAATCCTCATTACCATGCATTTATGCAGATATATCTGCTAATATCTGTAATGGTAGATATGCTGACAGAAGTACAATCTAATATAGTAAAAAGAGATATATTAGATAGACGCTGCATCGAATACATCTTTTCTATGTACGGTATTCCATATTATAGGGATATTCCATATAAGTACCAAGAGAGAATGGTGTATAATCTATATAATCTAATTAAGTATAAGAGCTGTTCTAATGAATTATTAGAAATAGCAAAGATATTTGGATTAGATGACGTTGAGTTCTTTAAGTATTACATATTTAAAGAACGTAAGAGAGATGAATATGGCAATTTCTTATGGAAAGCTGATGAGGTATTAACTAGTAACTACAACAATGTAGTTGGAGTCAATAGTATTGAAGAATTGACTACTAGTGAATCTCACTCTAAGGGATTACCAACTGAATATAAGTGGTATACCGAAGACATGGATGAAGATACTATTTTGAGAGTATTATCTTATCCAGAATTTGATACTACTGGTAATATTCTATCTGCTCAAGAATTTAATAAGGAATTAGAAGATGACTATACGGAAGAAATTGGAGATAATGATCCAGTATTTGGGGATGACTATGTTGATAGATACATTCCTTATCCATTCCATTACTATACTCAGAAAGGCAATATCACTATAGTATCTGTAGATAATCGGATACTTACTGAGGGAGTAGATTATAGAAGGCTTGGGTATGATATAATTCGATTCAAGAAATCTATCATAGATTCTGGAACTAAGATTAGGTATGATTTCTATTATGATCGTGATAGTAGGAATGATGTGTTTAATGGAGATACATTCCATGCCATTAATATGTATACCTATACCACCAGTTACTATCCAGACAATACTATTGATCTATCATTAGATTCAGATGTTCCTGCTGAGTTCTTCAAATCTACTGATGATATGCTAGTATTAGTTGGTAGTATATTCTTACCCAAGTGCTTATATCATAGAGTTGAAGACAAAGTAATCATAGATCCAGAAGTAGAATTAAATCATAGGAACGTTACTCTAATCTTACTACATTCGGATTATATGAGAACTGCTTTTGATAAAAAAGTAATTACGTCTCCTAGTGATGATGCAGATGAGTTTAAAATTCCTGAACCATTTGAGTACTACGTTAAGAGTGGGAATGGTTTCTTTGTTAATATAGGAACCTTATTCATTGATCCATTAAGATATACAGTAACTTATAATGATGATGGGACTGCTAATCTCAAGTTCATTGATGGTACAACAGTACGTAAAGGCAGGAGTATAACCTTTAACTTCATTTACTCTCTCAATACTCGTGCTAGAGACTTGGATATTATCTACGATATCTATACCTTCAAACCGACTCAGAACTATCAAATTGAGTTTCCATTCACCTTCCCAGTAAGTAATTATGTTGGAAGTGATTATAAGGTATATCTCAATGTATTCAATACTTGGTTACCTCCAGAATCCTATACCTGTACTAATAATAGTATAATCATATTGGACACTGGATTGGCTATTAAGAAGACAGATACTGTCAAAGTAGTATTAGCATATCATAATGCTGATAGAACTCTTCCTGATAATTATTGTCTATCTATGGATTATACTGAGGATACTGCTACAGAGAATCATCAAAGAACATTTAAGTTCACAGCTCCTGTAAAGAATTATGTTGATAAGAAGAATGCGGTTATCTTGGATATTAATAATAATCCTCTAATTCCTGGAGAGTATAGGATTGATTGGGATGATAATGAGGTTAATGCGACTGTTACACTTACTACCACATCTCGAGATATTAAGATAGGAGATATTCTAAATGTAACCTTCTTGTACAATGGAGATGTAGAGTATAGAACTAATGTAGCGATTCAGCAATCTCCAGATACTGGAGCAGGAGCAGATCAGTTAATTCCTCTAATGTATCCATTCTTCCCTTACATGGAGACTGGTCATGACTTTATAGTTATCTATGGTGGTACTGTTCTTGATAAGTCTAGGTATGAGATAGTAGATAACTTCTCTTTACGATTATTAGATGATACTGCTGATAGTCCTAAGCATGGTACTATTACTATTCTATATATCTACACCAACTGGTATGTGGAGAATGGAAATAGCTTTAATTTGATTCATACAACTAGAAAGCTAGATATATCTGATCGTAAGAGGGCATATGAGGTCAAGTTCCCATTTGATAATTACGTTACAAATAATTGGCCGTACTTCATAGAGTATGGAGATAGACAATTATTCCCAGATAAGAATATAGATCTCATAGATACTACCTTTAGTAGTTATCCTCCAGAACTATTAGAAGAAGGGTACTTTGGTGATTCTCTCACCTTCCATTTCATATACCTATTGAGATATCCATATGTATGGAAAGAGAATAGAGAAGATTACGAGTATACCACTAATCTGAAGTTCTGCAAAATACCAGTACATGATTATTATTCTGCTCATTACCTATTAGATAATACTAGGTGGAAAGATTATGATATTCAGGTTCATAATGATGGATGGTGGGCTGGATTAAACTATAAAGAGAACCATTATGATACTATTAAGAAAGAGATATACAAATCTGATTTCAACTACTCTAGAACAAAGTATTATGGAGTATCAAAGAATATACAAATCACCGAATATAGTGCTCAATTAGCATACTTCTATGCTGCTCTATTTGACGATGTATTCTTAGAATCAAATTTGAATGTAAATATCCCTACTCTTAGTAGTGTGCATTCTTTTAATGTAGCTCATCTCATTCTTTTCATGACATGTCTCACGTATACATATAATGATATGGACGACGTAGAGATAGAGGAACCTACAGTTCCTATCATTGCATCTGGATTTAATTTCAGAGCCGATTTAGACAAGATAAGGGAGTTCATTAAAGAACGTCATTTTGATCCAGAGTATTTTAAGATCTGGAACTTTATAGTACCGACAGAGCAGATTACAGATCTATCTGAGTTTGTGGCTATATTAAAGAATAATCTAGATGTATATTACTACATTAGAAATAGAATAGTGAAATCTAATGATTTCAGGGAATATCTAATCTGGGAATATATTTACAAGTATCTGATGACTTGGAACTTTAATCTAGAATACTATAGACTCAATGATGGTACTATTCCTAAAACCTATACGGATTTCTTAAAAGAGAAAGACGATATACTCTATTCTAGATTAGTTCAGATTCGTTCTATCTCTGATAGAGAAACTCGTATAGATGCTATCACTACTGCTGTAGATGATATTTGCTATGTACTAGAAGAATATATTAGTGGAGAATTAGAATCTAGTATATTCTCAGGATTTGCAGGTTACAGCACTGATGCTATCTTGAAATACATGGTTAAGATAATTGAGTTCTTTAAGAGTTATAAGATTATCTTTAACGAAAGAGGAGAACAGGTCAACATAGGAGGGAGTGGCAATAGAACCATGAATGAAGATGGTTTTATCAATTTCTATGACCAGGCTTCATTTAAGGAAGTCAATAAAGTCAAAGACTATATAGAGATAGAAGAGGTAGTCCATACTAATTGTACCTCTAAAGTATCTGAATTCGAAGAAGAGAATTCTCAAGGGAATAGATGGTTAAAAGAGGATTGTCAAATTACCACTCATCATGCTGATGGTAAGGAGGAGATTATTGATGTACAGTAAGTTTACTGATAAGATATCCTTTAGTGAACTACTAAAGATAAATAACGAGGTAGTCATTTCTGAAGGGGAGCACTTTACTCCCATAGGCCATGTACGGATTATTGATAGACGGAATGGCAAGATAGTACATGAGGATTTCAATAAAGCTATGCTATCTGCTAGTGAGTTTATAGCTCTTCATTTATTTAGAGCAGAAGGAGATAAGTTCATTACACCTACTTATAACAGCCAGATGGATCTTGATAATACCCAGTCACATTCTGACGAGGATCTTGGATTGAAATATACAGTATTCGGATTCTGTATGGGTACGTCTGGGTGTAATCGTGGTAGTAGAATCAAGAACGAGGTATCTAATAAGTTATGGATATCTCCTAATAACGATATTATTCCTTTCCGCTATCAGCCAATTGGTGACGATCTTGATGATACATTAAGAGGCATCTATAATGGTAGAAAGACCTATAATGATAGAGGATATATCGGATACTACTTTAAGAAGTTCGATAGTGATCCCATTGTTAGTAAGGTATATGATGATGGTACTCCTTGGACTTCTAGTGTATATGATGACCATACTACTCTTGGGGCCAGAGTTAAGGTAGGTCTCACTGCTACAGTAGATGAAGAAGATGGAAGAGATTGGTTTGATAATACTAGTGGTATCAATGATGCTGTATTCAATACTATATCTCTTTTGATTGGTTGGGCCAGTGAGGTTGATGGATACACATACTATCAGGACGTTCGCCCATTGACTAGACTCAATTTCCCTGATAGAGAACTATCAGAACAAGGAGCTTCTTGGACAATTAAATACGATTTATATTTCTAATATAAAGGGAGTAGGCTATAATAAGCCTACTCCCGTTAAAGTGTCTATTTTCAATTGTATATTATCGAGGTGAATAAGAGGTTATATGTATATAGATACATATGTAAAATAGCTATGATCCTCTATCATATTACCTATAGAAAGGGGTAATTATTATGTCGACTTACATCAATGAAAAATCCGAATTTGTTAATGTAGAATTTGATTTCAAGGTTATCCGTAAAGGTGTACAGAATCTGATGCATGGCTACTACAATTGCCATTCTATTGAGGGTGGGGTGAAGGATCAGATCTATCGCATCGCTGAATACTTGGAAAAGGAATATAACCAGCAATTTAATACCATCTTTAAGGATAAAAATGGACTCTGCTGCGAAAGCAAAGATGGTTCCATTAAGGCATATATTCCTGTATGGGATGATGCAGTTTGCAACGTAGTGTACAAAGCATAAGGAGGAAACCAAAATGACTAAGAGACGCATGCTCGCTATCGAGGACCAATATGGTAATCGTGTTCCATTCGCTCGCTACGAGTTAGACGAGCGTGATTGGGCAGAGGAAGACATTGAAGAAGTATACCGTCCTAAATATGGAGATAAGGTACAGCTTCGCATCGTAGAAATCGAATTCTAATATCCTAGGTATCACTACTATATACAAGTCTCTCTTTGAGGGGCTTGTATTTTTTTTTTGAAAAGAGAGGAGGTAGAGCAGCGACGCTCTACCTCTTAAATAGATGGGGTTAAGAAATGAAAATTGAAATAGGAGAAACAACAGACACGCTGGCAAGATTACGCATCGTCTTCCACCTATTATTATGTCTACCCATCATTTAAAATATATATCCTTGTTATCATCTAATTAAAGGAGATGATCGAATATGAAATTCGCATATGCTAACAGTGAGAATGCCCTAGTACCAAGAGTTGAATTAGAGGGAATTGATATCACAGAAAATAGAGTTGGATTCGCATTCTCTAATGGTAAACTTAGAATCTGTGATAAGTTCGAATCTAATGTTTATAAATTACTTGATATTGGAAAAGTGTATATGAAAGTGATAGATATGATCAATGATAAGAACGATGAGCGTGATGGTTATTGTACAGTAGTCTATCATCATGAAATCAAGAAAATACTTGATGATCTTGCATATGATGAGTTCAAGCATGCGATTGATGATAATTAATACTAAATGATCTGTCAACTATATACTATATAGGTGTATGAGGTATCACCATAGGGGTGAGTAAATGTCCTCAACCGAAAGGAAGTATATAGTATGGCTAAAGAAACTAAAGTATTTTGGGTAGCTAAAAATTACGATCCCGAACATGAAATGGATGATTTCCTGCATGACGAGATTCAGAATAGCATTTTAGACTACCTGGAAGAAAACAAAGGTATCAATTCAGAAACGGTTGATATGATTGAGCTGACAGAAGAAGAATATGATGGGTTCGATCCACTTGAAGAAAACGAACTCATATTCGTATATGGCCCGCTGCCAGTCACTCAGCACCCAAAGAATAGGTGTTTCATTCCTAACCGCATCAGTTTTGATGTTATGTTTGTGTATGACTCTGGTACAACTGTACTTGACCATGAGCATCCAGATGGATGGAAACTTCGTACTATGAATGACGAAGAAGTTGAAGAGTTTGTGAATAATATTTAATTAGGGTAAATATGGGAATGGGATATAGTCCCATTCCTTTTTAAATGGAGGAATGAATATGCATCCACTTAAAAGGGAATTGAGTAAATTAAGCAAAGATGAGCTAGTAAGACTCAGTACGGTAATAATGCTTCCATTCATTATTGGTCTCGATGAAAAAGATATTTTGGCAATGAGTGGAATACCTGGTAAGTTTGATAAGAAATGTCTTCTCTTAGCCAAATCTGAGGCTTATAAGATCGCTATTGACAGTCCTAATGAAGATGAGTTTAAAAAGAAATACTCTGAATATGTAAAGAAGGTAGTAGAAGAGGAATGATATCATGAAAGGTACTATTACTGATGTATATTTCATCAATGCGGAATTTGGATTGTCTCAGGGGCATAAGAATGGTAGTCGGCCTAAAGGAATTGCTCTTGGTAGTAATGGTTCATTTATGACCAATGATGGTGAACATACTGAGATGAGACTCAAGATCATTATTGATAAAAGCGGCGTAGGAGTGTATGAAGACGTTGCTAAAAAGGTAAAGAAGATCATGGGCTGGAGTAGATTTTCACCTCAAAGAAAAGAGAAACTTAAGAAAGCTCTTATCGGTGCATCTGTAGATGTAGAACAGTCTGAACATAAGAGAAAGGTTCATGGACTCAAGGAGGTATTAAAGAACTTATGAAAGGTACAATAATAGCAGTAGAGGTAGATCATGGTGAGAATGGTAGGTTAGAACAAGGAATCAAATACATGGCTATTCCTGATCATGCGGTTGCTGGATCTAATGGTTCATTCATCTGTGCTGGTTCTAATCAGATTAGTGTAGATATTGAATTGGAAAATGGAGATATCTTCTTCTATGATATTACTGAGCTTGCCAAGCATCTTAAAGATTGGAAGAGACTCACTGAAAAGAGAATCCAGCTTTTGCATAATGGTTTGTTAGGAGAAGTAGTAGATGTAGAATTCAATGAAGATAGGGTTAGACGTATCCATGGTTTAGAGGAGGCTATTGAAGAAGTATAATGAGAGATTCTATTAGTATTAACATGAGATATATCGAAAAAATTATAACACTTGTAGGAGATGGTCATAGGACTAAAGCAATACTGCTTAATTATTCTTTAGTGAGCTTCACATTGGTGGCTTTAACAACTGCTACATTAGACATGGGCCCATATTTGTATAATAAATACAATAAGAAAGGACTTGCAGCATCATTTAAATCACTTAAATCCTTTCTTAAGGTAGTATATTATTACATTAAGTATCTCTCTTTTGTGATTTTTATCTCCCCATTCATATATATCTCTGCTCCCAAAGTATTAGCAAACCAAACAGCAGCAGTATTTGAATTACTCTCTGGAGGTCTTGATATGGATAAAATGGGAGAAAAGTTTAAAAACGAAATACGTGAAGATATAAGCGTAAAGGAATTAGAAAAGTCTATCCGTGAGATGTTAGACGATAGAAAAAAGGAAGCCGAAGCTTAATATAATAGGGGTGGTTAATTCCATCCCTATATTTTTTGGAGGTGAATATATTGATTGATTTATCTAAATATAGCGAGGAACATATAGACTCTATCATATTAGACTATTACAATGAATGGTGTGTATTACCAGAGTGGACCAAGGATACTAAGAGTGATTTCTTAGTCTTACCTCCTAAAATATTATGGTATCCTGTTACGTCTAATAGAGAATCTAATTATAACATCTTTTGTGGAGGAGTTACTACAACTTCAACACCAGGTAGATATTCTGATATGAAAGATCCTACCGATAATAAAGTATATAATAAATATTTCCATAATACTCTCTTGGATCTAATAATCAGAATCGGATTTTTTAGAGTTGGTCTTATTAATGAATCCGTTTTAAATGATGTATCGTTTGAAGAACAAGTTCAAGGAGTAATAAGACATGAATGGAGGCATGTACTACAACAATTATATTTAATGAAAGTAGATATTTGTACCAAGGGGAATAAGTATACTAATATCAAAATGATGTATCTATATGGGTCAGAAAATCAAATTATAGAAGAAGATGCAAGAGAGGTACAGTTTTCCAATCCAAATAAACCGATAGAAGACTTCTATAGAGAATACAAAAGATATGACTATATTTATTTGAAAAGAAATTCACATGGAAGAATAGGTAAGACTACAACTGAGTTAATATTAGAAGATTGATACAGAGAATAGGGTAGACCACAATAGGTCTACCCGTCTATCTTTTCTTTTTTTGATGATATATTATAGAAATGAGGTAGAATATCCCTTCATATAATTCTAATATGAAGGGAGGTGAAAGAGATGAACAAAGATCAAATAAAGAAATTAATTCAAGAAAAGACGTCGGAATTTAATCAACTGTTCGAGAAGTCACAGGACGTCAAACACAAGTTGACAAAGTCTATGTTCTTTCCAGAATACTGGATTGTGAGCCATCCCGTACAAATAAATAGACTTTTGTTGAAGAGAAGAAATGAAATTTCAGATCTGCAACAATTGCTTGTTTAATATAACATAAAATGCTATTGCCTTTGGGATTATTCTACCTCATTTATTTTTTATATTCATGTATATATGGAAAGCAATTTTACTTAGCTCCTCCAAATATCTTAGCATAACCATAATCCTTCATCGTGGTAGTTTTAACACTACTATCGTGAAACGCCTTCATTGATAATAGCTTAATTTTGCTCGCTATACAATATGAACTGACCCCTACATTAACTATTCCTAATTTAGTAAACAGATTGCCAGAGCATGTTTTACAGAATCCTTTAGTATGTTCACAGAATCCTGTCCATCTAACTTGTTTTGTTTTTCCTATTAGGCTATCTTTATTCTTACTATTTATCTCTATTAATTTACTACCCTCTACATAGTAAGAATACATCCAATCGTCTATATTCTTATCACTAAAGGTAACAGGAAGTGTACGCTTTGTTCCACAATCTTCTACCGAGGTATCTATGACACAGTGCTGGAATGCACGTACGATCATCTTCTCCCAAGCTCCCCCTACTTCTGTCTTCTTAGCACGAGCATAAGGTCCGCCTACCATGGAGTCAGCGAACTTAGCATATTCTTCTCTAGACACACCATCCATATAGTTGCCCTTTAATATAGAGAATTCGCCTAAATTGGGGTCGGAATTACGAGATGCACCAATACTGGCCCACAGATGACGGTAGTTATTGTCCCAGTTAGGCTTGGCCCCGCTATTTATCATGTCGGTCGAGGGGTCTTCAGCAAGCAACTCTTTAGACTTCTTAATTAACTCCTTATCTATAATAGAAGCTATCTTAGTATCGCCAGCTGCTATCTCCTTTTCATATTTCTTCCATAATTCATCTTTAAGAGGTTGGAGTTTGCTACTCATGGTTAGCATAGCTGGGGTAAAGGTAGGAGATAGGATATCTACATATGCTTGGAACTTCTGAGTTAATAGAATAAACCGTTTGAGAGCATCTAGTTCAATATCATCTTCCATAAGAGCATAAGATATCTTCTTATTTAATTTACCGAATAACTTTTTGGTAACTGGTTCTGATACATAGCCACATATATCTATCAGATCCTTTTCTATAAATGCTCTATTAAATACGAATAGTCCTACTGTAGTAGTGAAGCTATTCTTATTCTTTTTATCTGGTTTACCGTATACTCCTGGAGGGACAGTAATTATATCATATGGTTGGAACCTACGTTTACCATTGAAATCACCGAAGCATTCCATAATAAAAGATAGTCTATTACATTCATCTATAGATGCATTAAATAGAAAATCTAGATCCTCTTTATTAGTTATACGCTTAGAGTATCTCTTTTGCGCGGCGTATTTTTCTACAGCAGTTTTAGCCATTATTGATTCCTCCTTTTTCAATTTATGTCGATGTCGCTCGTATTAGCTTTCAGTTATATACTATAGAAGTGGTAGGGGAGTTGTTTATATATGTTGAGTAATACTACTAGATGGGGAAAGAGTACAATTCAGATCTTTAACCCAAATGAACCTTGTAAACCAATAGTAATCTGTGCTCTGGAAGTGTATCCAGAGATGATGGATGATATGAACGAGTATTTGAATAAGATTCAGATATTATTAGAGGAAGGAGAGGATATAAGTACTAATGAAACAATAAACTATCAGATGCATTGGCTAGTAGATCATTTTGACTCTAGTATGCTAACTCCAATAGTATTATTGTTTGATGATTTTGCTCAATATATAAATGAGAGCGAATTTCCTGCCAATGTGTTTGATGAGCTGAGCGAATTGGAGAGACCGACAAAGTCATATGAGATGATTCTAGATATCAATAGAAGATTCGTGTTATATGCCTTTGGGGATGTAGATGATGTATATATGCATGATTGGGTAGATAGTCTATTCGCTGAGGGAACTCCAGAACCAGTGTATGTAGAGAAATAATATAGGAGGAGGAAAGTATGTATTTATATGAGATTCCTGTCGAGGAGTTTTTTAGAGATCGATTCGTCAAAGTAGCAAAGATACTCAAAATGTATGTAGATGGCTCTACAAATGAAGAGCTAATGGATGAGATCAAAAAAGTTGGTTATTTTGATGAGCAAATACCCCCATTAGCAACGTTCTTTTTCAAGATTCCTCGTAAGTATAAGGAGAGATATGATAATTACTTTTCTAGATATACTTCAGGTTATATCGATATAGTGGATCTGATTCTCTTAGTAAAGTATAGAGTCGTCTTAGCTGCTTATAAAGATGAGATGGATAAATACAAAGAGACTGACGATATATTCGTTAAGACTATGAATAAGTCTATAGAGTTGACTAATATCTTTGATAGGTTGATTGAGGAGGAAGAGTATGTCAATAATAAAAGACAAATATAATCCAGAAGATTTCGACTATAAAGAGATCTTAAAGAATATTAGGATAGGAATGGTTGAACAAAGAAAAGAGTATCAAAAAATGGTACAAACAGATCCAGATGTAGCAGAAACTGATCTTCTGGATATTGTTAGAAAAGTTACTGATCCTTTGGAGAATCTCTTTGATTCTTTTCCTTACAGTAATACTGGGATCGAAATATTTCGGTTAATTGAAGATTATGTATCGGGGAGTGTAGATGACTTAGATTCGTGTATGGAAGAGATTATGCGCAATCTCATGAATGGGATTGATGCATCAATAAAACCTCTTAAGAATCGTACAGATCGACTTGAGGACTCAAAGTCGAAAATTGAACGTATGCTAAATACTCTGATAAGTAAGAGGGAGGAGAAGTATGTATAAGGAATATGACGTAGAGATCGAGTTCATCCCTGATGAGGACGAGGAAATAGATGCAAAAATATATCCATTAATAATACCAGAAGATAAAGATACTGGATGTTGTAATGGAAAAGTAAACTTTAAAGCTCTTATGAAAAGATTGGGAATAAGTACCTATAGAGGTATGAAAACCGCTAATGAAAGATTATATTACTCTGGGATATTCCAGTTCAGTATTAAAGAGAAAGGTGGAGTATCCACATTAGAGTTTGTATATAATCTTCATAAGGCCTTTGTATTAAAATTTCCGGAGATGAATGTTCATCTGAAAATATATACGTTTGAGTACGACAACAATGATCCTGGAGGAGATTTTTGCAGCAAAGCAAGGAATGATTAAGGAGGAAGGCAAGTATGTGTGATGAAGAAGAGAGAAACATAGAAGATTATGATATAGAAGGGATCTTAGCAAAGAGTAGAGAAGAGTTGATAAAGGGTATAGAAGAATATAAGAAGTTAGATCCCAAATCAGAAGAAGCTCTTGAGTTTATAGCAAGTTGCCCAAGTGCTATTAGTGATCTGGTGTTTACTATAGATGATTGCAGTACATATAGTAGACTCTCAGCTGATATACTGACTGAGAAGATCTCAGTGGATGAGGGATTAAAGAAAATAAAATCGATTTATATCAATGATATCATAGAAGTCAAGAAATACTATGAATATAGAATCAAACACATGCAAGAAGTGATTGATAAATTAAAGGAGGAATAAGTAATGAACGTAGAAAATATCGATATGTATGCGTTGATAGGACTTGTAAAACAGACTGTATTCAGTCTTAAGCAGAGACTAGATGATGAGCTAATGAGTGATGACGGGTTCAAAGATGATATCAAACCTGCAATAAAGGAAATGCTGCTCGGTTTGACTCATGATAATATTTGTAATCAGGTAACACTCATCTTAGGAATAAATACGAATTCTAAGAGAGAATATTCTGAGATGAGAGAAGATCTTGATGTCAAAGTCTCTGACTTCACCTCTGGGAAGATCGGTATAGATGATCTTATCAGATTCATTCAGAATCTGTATATTGATTTGCTTAATATGGAATCTGAAGCTCTGGATGAAAGGGTTAAGGCTGTTCGAGAGAAGAAGGCTATCATGATTGGCCAGCAATGCATGAACCACTAATATAGAAGGAGTATAAGAGATGAGAATTGAATATCTTGATCAGGATGATATCGTTAATATCGTAGGTACTCAGCTGGATATCTATGATGATGCTCTTAGCACAATTAGAGCATTAGACGTACCAAAGTGTGATAATACCAAATCACTAATGGAAATATATAGAGATATGACTACTGCTAGTATTAGTTTATCTATATCAAACCTATTCGATCTCTCTAACGGTGATCGTGAAGATCTGAATAAGATGATAAAGGATGTATTCTCTGATAATAGTCTACGTCCTGTTGATATTAAAGGTAAGGTAGTACTTATAGTACTTAAATATCTCAAGGAGGCATTGTGCAATCTCCAAGAGACATTGTCTGTTAGACGTCAGAAAGTAGAAGATGCTGCAAATAATCTAGATGCTAAAATAAATAATCTAGAAAGAGCTATAGCAACTAGTATCAAGAATAATTAATGGGAATTGATGGGTGTAATGGAGAACCTCTTTAATGGGGTTCTCCATAGATTCCTAATTCAAGCCTGTAAGCATCATTTTTTATTTTTTCAATAACTTCATATGTAACTAGAAGAGGAGGACAAAAATATGCCAAATCATGTAAGAAACGTTGTCAAGTTTGAACAGCTTGATGAGGGGAAGACTGTAAGTGAATTACTACAAGAGATCCATGGAGAAAAGGAGAATCAATATATCTCCTTTAATAAGATTATCCCCATGCCGGAAGAATTGAATATTGTTAGTGGTAGTAGAACACTATTATCTAGAGACATATACCGAATGATGAAGAAAGGAGAAACTTTAAAGGATGATGATTATCAATGTATTCATACATGGGCTGACGATAACGAAAATAAATTAACTCATGAGGAAGCAGCCCAAAAACTCATTGATGATGGAACAGTTGATCTCGAAAAGGCTAAACAATCTTTTGAGAATGAAAAGAAATATGGATTCCCAAATTGGTATGATTGGAGAATCTCTAACTGGGGTACTAAATGGGACGCGTATACTCAGTATAAAGTAGATGATAATACCATTGCTTTCAATACAGCATGGTCTGATCCCACTCCAGTAATGGAGAAGCTAGCGAAAGATAATCCCAATATGAGAATAGATCATAAGTATGCTGATGAGATGCCTAACTTCGTAGGACATACTGTCTATGAGAGAGGAGAAAAGGTATACGATCAGACATATTATGAGGAAGAAGATAAGGTGCAAGAGTTATACGGATATTGCTGGTCCGATAACGTAATGCATGACTAACGAAAGGGGGTGAAGGTCCTATGACTAGGAATGATGAGATGATAAATACTGCTAAGCAGATAGTAGTAGACTACTTCAATGCTCATAGAGATGTGACTGATGATTTCATTATCACAAAAGATAATGTATTCATAGTCTGGTTCTGCAAAACTCTTCAGAACTGGAAAGCATTAGTGTCTACTGAAGTGAGCGATGGTATGTATTATGAGATTACTCATGATGGTGATCGCAAACAGACTTATGTTGACGTGTATAAGAAGTGGGAGAATTATACAGTCAAAGACTCAGAATTATAATTAAGAGAGGAGAATATTGTGAAGGGTACTGTTGAAGACATAAGACAGGTATTATTTAAGGATCTAGATGCTTACGATAATATCTATGCTAGTACTGATATACCTAGAGATAGTGATTATGCGATAGCATATTCATTTATAGAATTAATGGCTAATCATTTGGATATGTTCGTTAAGTTCCCTATAGACAATGACTTATCGGGTGCTAGCGAAATAGATTATACTAACAAAGCTGATGTGCGGTGTACTTTAGGAAATCTCATAAATTGTGTTTACCGTTATAATAAAGACATGGCACGTAGTGGATTGGTTGATCTAATTAATCACGTATGTTGGTCTAATCGTAAGTATTATCTTAAAGAAGAGTTAAGTAAATTAGAGGAGGATGAAAAATGAATTTTGGTGAAGCTATCAATGCAATGAAGGAAGGAAAGAGAGTATCCCGTATGGGATGGAATGGCAAAGATCAGTACATTGAACTCGCCACTAATATCTCTTACATGAATGCTCGTGGTGAGATTATCAATGCTGATCATAAGGATATCGGTAATCAGGCTATAGCTTTCGTAGGCACTAGAGGAGTACAGCTTGGTTGGTTGGCTTCTCAAGCTGATATGTTGGCTAATGACTGGGTTATTAGAGAGGATTAATTATGGATGAGAATAGCCTGAAAGACGTGAAACTCAATATTCATTATCCTAGAGATAATGAATATGATTATTTCGTTAAACTGTCTATACTCAATCTTGATAATGAGTTTGAGAAAGATATGAGTGTTGGGCAAGCATTCATTATCGATTCAAAGCAACCTCTTCAAAAATCCTTGAAGAGTGACACATCTATCTTCTCTACTAAGTTTGGTAGACAGCTTGGAGATGAAGCAGCATTCTCTCACAGATACAAATGTGCTTGTGGCTATCTGCAAGGAGCATTTAATTCTGTGATGGACCATCCTAACTTCTACTGTCCTTATTGTGGAACTCCCGCTAAATTAGTAGGTGATGATTTCACCTACTTTGGATATATCCATTTAAAGGATCAATATCATATAATCAATCCTGCTATCTATGTAGAACTCATCTCCATCATCGGAAAAGATAACTTGGAGTCTATATTAGAACCAGCTATCGAACTCGATGCTGATGGTAAACCCATGAGTTCATATGATAGAAAAATCTTTAAGAGAAAGAATGCTCGTAGATATAAGAAGAAGAGTAAATTAGACTCTAAATATGAGAGCCTTGGTATGATGGGTTTTTATGAGAAGTTTGATGAGATACTGGCATACTTCTTAAAGAAAAGAAAAAATAAGAAGGATGTATACGATCTCATTATGCAGCATAGAGATTGTGTATTCTCTCATTCTATCCCTATCTATACCACCCAGCTTCGTATTGCTAAGGTAGAAGGTAAGCGGTTTACTTTCGAGAAAACCAATGCTACCTTTAATATCTTAGCATCATTAGGAGCTCAACTCAATAATGATACTCTCTCTATCTATAGAAATCCCAAACTACAGAATCAGATTCTCTGGGATATGCAGGTTAAGCTAAGTGAACTCTCTGATGAGATTATCCGCATATTAGCAGATAAGAGAGGTATAATGCGTTCTACTATATCTGGACGTACTGCTTTCTCTGAACGGTCTATCATTGTGCCGGATAGTAAACTGAGGTCTGACGAAGTTATGTTACCCTATACTGGTCTCGTATTGCTCTTAGAACAGGTATTGATCAATATCATACAGAGTAGCTATAATATTACATATGCTGAGGCATATAAGAAATGGTATTATGCTACACTGCAGCTTGATCAGAGGGTACTAGATATCCTCAACAACCTGATTAAGATGGATAAGATCCATGTATTGATTAACCGCAATCCTACTATCCATTACGAATCCATAGTATGGAAGAGGGTAGTCGGAGTCAATACAGACAGTGCGGTTCTCTCATTGGATCAATTCGTCCTCAGTGGACTTGCGGCTGACCCCCTAATTTTGTTAAGGCGCGAGCCTAAATTACAAAAAAGGGCGATTTAGACAATTTCTAAATCATGGTCCGCTCATATAGTAATATGTGAGTGAGAGCTAGTGAACTGCTGGAACATCGTAAAGCTTTAGGTGCATCGTCTATATAGTAGGCATGCTACGAAAGTAGAAACAAATCCTAAAGATAGCCTAAGCTGAAATAAAAGCAGATCTATTGTAGAATACCCAACTTCTAGGGAGAGATAGACTGTGCTAAGGGCATAGAAGTAAATCGGCAATCAGCATCCTCGAAAGGGGTTCAACGACTAAGGGGATCAGCTCCCTGTAGCGAACGGATTGACGATCCTAGTAGCGAAGTGCTAGCACCCTACCAGGTAATGCTGGGGGACTGATATAGTCTATGGTAGCCGAAAGGTTAGATAATTGTTGATGAACGTACATTACTAAGACTACAGTTAATTTATAATCATATAGTAAAGGAGGTGATATAATGGAAGAATTTATACCAGGTGCAGAAAATCAAGATAAATACAAAGCCAGTGATTATTCTAATGGAGCTCTTACTTTAGGATATTATCTTAATGAGGAATTTAGGATATTCCCACTAAATCCGAGATATCTGGTTAGTAATTACGGAAACGTATATGATAGGGTTACTCAGATGAAAATATACCCAGTATCTTTACCGGAAGGATATCTTAGATGCAGATTAGAAGATGCTATGATGCTTGTTCATAGAATGGTAGCCATTACTTTTCTTACTGATACATCGGATCCATATTATGGTCAGTTAGTTCATCATAAAGATGAGGTAAAATATCATAATAAACTCGATAATCTTATGTGGACCGATTATCAGAATAATGTGTTGTATTCTTTGAGCGATGATGTAAATAGAGATCATATCTTTAATTTCCCATTAGAGATGAAGCATGCTATTTGTCAAATGCTAGAGGATCCAAATATTAGTTCTAAACAAGTAGCAGAAAAATTTGGTGTACCTTATGATAGACGATGGATAGTTCTAATTAGCAATATCAGAAATGGTACTGCTTGGAAAGATATTGCAAAGAATTATCATATAGTATCAGTAAACAAAAATGCTGAAAAATATAAGATGATTCATACGATTTGTCAATGTCTTACTCAAGGTATGGAATCACCAGATATAGCTAAGATTGTTGGAGTTCCATATAATATGAATTTTGCTGCTCTGGTTTCTGATATTAGAACAGGAAAACGATGGAAATCTATATCTAAGGATTATGATATATCGGGATACACTTGGGATGGTTCTACGGTTGATAGAATATGCCAGATGATGGTAGCTGGAAGGGATTCTATGCAGATAGCCAATGCTCTTGGAGTTCCATATGATAAGAAGTTCATAACTAGTTTGAGCTTTATAAGAACTGGAAGAACCTTTAAAAATATAACCAAGAACTATCCTGAATTATATAGAGGGTTTACCGAAAAGGGTAATAACAACCTTAGATTATGATGTGTTTATAATAATACTGTAGTCTTAGTAATGTACGTTCATAAATCGTGTCGCATTAAATTCCTAATTGCGGCGCGTGAGCCTAAAATATGATGGAGATTGCCGTGCGATTTTGTGTGGGTAGACCGAGAGATAAAATGATAGGGTAACGCCTAGAAGTATCTCCTCTAATCTCCGACTAGCGTTGATTGTAAAGATCAGGGTTAGTAGCTCGGTAAAGTCGGTTGAACAAACCGGGAGTCAATAAGATATCTATGGTGAGGGACACGAATCTACTATTAAAATCTATATGTATTGTGGGTTAGTAAGGTGGCAGTTGAGAACACCCATATAGTATTACAGGTACTATCTAGGTATATATAGATAAAGTAGGCACCTAAGGATATGTATGTAATGATAGGTCTATCTGAACGAAAGAAAGGTATAGGTCGATTTAGATTGATGACGAAACCATATGGAGATAAGCATCTTAACCTATGCTGAAAAGCGGAGATCGAACCTAAGAAGTTCCTGTAACGGGAATGGAGGAATGGTCTCTAGTCGGGATAATACTCGATGGAAAGCGTAGTGCGATGAAAGTCGCTTGCTGCGTTCGAATGAGGGGAAAGAGATGAGATAATATCATGGTCTCTACCTATTCATATTAAATATTAAGTTGCTTCTCAATAAGGCCTTTGATAATGCATGTGAGGCTGTCTACTCTCCGAGAAATGCATTCTGTATCTCTCGTAATGACGGTCTGTTTAATAATGACGTAAATGTGTTTAAGGATACGGTAATTAATCTGGAATCCTTTATTCATATGGGTAGACGTCGTTATAATCAGAATCAGATAGGCAGAATTAAAGCTTTGAAGGCTAAGTATAAGAATGTAGGATAATAGTGTGGATATGTGGCTAAACTTATACTTTATTATATACTATAATAATGGTATGGGGATAGCCACATATTCTATATAGAAGGAGGTAATAACAATAGCGCTTGATGACTTGATACTAATAGGAAATATTGTAAGTTCCATTTTATGCGTGATTATACTAAGTATAATATTTCATTGGGTTTTCTATTCTAAGCCAAATAAGAGGAAGAGAGAATAAGAAGACCAATATTAAAAGGATTGTGTGTGTATAATTAGAGAAAGGATTTTCAATATGTGTAAAGTTACTCCCATTACCAAAATAGACGGTATTGACCTTCGGTTCAGACATATGACTGACGGGAAGGGCTATAAGAGAAAGATTAATAAAGACACTATGTCTTTAGAAGAGACGTCTATTTATGATAAGATTCCTAAACCAAATATTGATAGATATATCAAGAAGAAAGAGAATGATGATTCTATCGCTATGAAGAATATCATAGAGTCTTGCATCAATACTGGTAAACTTATTAAAAGAACTAATTATGGTGCTAATCGGTTTAGAGTGGTTAATATTGGTAATGTAGTATCATACGACTACAATCCAAACAATAAGACTATCGACTTGATGACGGTAGATTGCCGTAATGGATATCCTAAGAATATCATCTACACTGGGGAATTTAGAAAGGTAGATGGTATTACTTACATTCATCTATTAAGTGCTAGCGAAAAACCGTCTATTAGTAACAGGGGATTGATAGAGATTGAGGTATAATTAAGGGGTTATGCATCATGACTGAAAATAAAAAGAAGTTATTATCTTTCTACAAGTTCGAGTACAATAAAGACAATGGTTGCTACTTCAGAAAAGCAACCCTAGGAGACTTAGTTATCGAACAATCTATGTCTCCATCAGATGTAGAGCATCTTGGGGAAGAAATGCTTTGCAAGATATTGAGCTCGAATGTACGTAAGATGAAAAAGGCATTAGCGAAGCAGTTCCTAATGACTTTTGACTTCTATGCTTTAGTAAAGAAGAGTAGGGGTATTGAGCCTAGTGTAATAAACCCACACTTCATTACTGATAGTATTATAGCTTTGGATATATTCGATAGTGAGTTTACTCATTATCTGGGAGTAGTAGATGCGAGGCTAAAGAAACCGAAGTTAATCTATTTTGATCAGAAAGATGATAGATCGTTAGATTGTATTAGTGCTACTATTAGAGTATTGGCGAAACAATTTATCACATCTGAGTCTGGGATCAAGAAATATATGCCAAACTATAATGAGAGAAATCACGCATTGAGGTGATATCTATGAAAGAAGTAAATATCAAAGTAGAAGATGAGTATCTGACAAGAGCTAATGCTCTATATCTTAGAGATACTATCATGAATGCTTTGATTGACAATGGTAATAGTAGAAGATTAACGATTAATCTGAGATTATCTAAATCTAGATTAAAGTTAGTATTTTACATTAGAAAACCATTGCTTGATATAATGAACTATGTAGATGAGTTCATTAATAATCTATTGGGATTTAGAAAACGTAAAGAAGTATTCTCTCATTCTAGAGACCATAAGATATCAATGTATTACTTCTTAAACAATGTCCATTGTCAGGACAGGATACGAATATAAAGGAGATAGTGACCAATGATACACCGGCCATTTGATGATGTGTTACAACTACACATTGGAGATGAGTTCTGTTTTTTAGATGAACTTACCAGTGATATGACTTATACTACTATAGTACATTTAGAGGAAGTGGCTCCTAGAGTGGCATTCGCTTATCTGGCATCGTATGATGATAAGGATAATGATAAGAATGATATAGGAACACCCTATAAGTATATAGCAGTATTTGATGATATTCCTAACGAAGTGAATGGAATATATCGAGATCCTATTATTGGTAGATTCGGCAAATATAGTGGCCAAGAATAAAGAAGAAGGGATATAGATGGTACCTAACGAGGCTATTATCAAACTGGCACAAGATAGAAATAATGAACTAACTGCTAGGATAGAAGAGCTATCCGTTATTTATAACAAGAAGCATGATTATTATCTAAGAAAATTAGGAACTAAAGTGGATCCTATATTCGGTGATCATAGTAGATTATGGCTCAATATTTCTATCAAAAATGTAATATCACGTACAGAGAGGATCGGTACTCAGCTAGATGAACTACTGCTATACAAATCTATTATGGATAAAGAATTCCGTAATGTATTGATGAAGATAGCAGATAGATACTCTATTCTTCTGAATTCCTATATAGAACTGAAGAAAAAGATTATGGAGACGTATGCTGATGTGTATACGAAGCATCCTCACAATGCTAATGTAATGACTAGACTAGATGGTCTCAAGTCTGAAGTTAGTGAATACGTTGATGGTCTAGAGACATATCTAGATGTGGTAAAGTTAGCAATAAAGAATGAAGTTCATGCGTACCAAGTGTTAATGGAGAAAGTGTCATGATCCCCAACTGGAATTACCAGATTGAAAAATACTTAGATATAACTAAAGACGAATGTTTAAAAACAATAACTGTTTTAGATGAAGATACTAAGGAAGTGAGATGTTCTCTCACGAGTAATATGGTATTTAATCTAAAGCATCATCTTATTCTTCTCATAGCTTCTATTAATAGGGCTATAGAAGATAAAGATAATCCTAACAAGACCTATTATTATATCAATCTAGAAGATAGGTCTCATGCTTTATATCTAATAACGATGGGTATGAGCAATAGAATATCTCCCCTAACGATAGATATCAAAAAGAATGAGAATATTCTAAGATTGATACTAGATAATATGATAGTTGGTATGGAACGAATACCGACAATGGAAAGAACTCCTATTATATAATGAGAAAGGAAAGATAAGATTAATGGAATTTAAAGCATTCACTTTCGGAGTAGAGAGTCGTAAAGATACCTATAACGGACAGAGAGTTCCTGCATGGGTGAGACGAGAATATAATAAAAGTGTTCCTAAAGTGGAGTATAACAAGAAAAAGAAAGTAGTTAACTCATAACTTAGAGAATGTGGGGTAGATAGTATGCTTGATATTATTATCAGTATCCAGAGGATTGATACAACCAAAGAATCAGCTCCTGTTATTATGGAATTTGATGGATTGGTTGATATCACTCAACGTTTTGCCGCATTAGTCAAATCGGCTATTACTGATAAAAAAGACTTGTTCTTAGTTCCTACAGATTACTATAAGAGAGAGACAGATGCAGTAGCTTACATAGTAGGGTCAGACCATAGTGTATATAAAGTCTCTATCTTTGAGAAAATACATATTAGTTCTATAGCATATCGAAAAGTTCGTATAAAAGATTTAGTAAGCGAAGCTCAGTTCTCAGAGTATATATACAGGCTAAGCTATGCACTGACTCATTCCTTTTTCCCATCAGCATTCTCTACTGTCCCCAAGAAGAAATGTAACTGTGGTAATGATCACTGTGACTGTCATAAAGAGGAGCAGAAGCCTAAACATACTCCTGTTAGATATTCTACACCGATTACACCGATTGATAGCAATGATATTCCGAAGTGTGATGCAGAGCCTCCGCATTTCCCACTTGATATGGAAACTCGCACTATGGTTGGGCCAGATGGAACTCCGATCGATACATTCTCGGAACAGGATAAGCTCGAATCTGCTGAGTGTGAAAATAAACCAAGTACCAGCAGTGGTGATACTATTGAACATACCGCTACAGTTGCTATAACTGAAGAAGATGCAGAGTCAGATAGTAAGTTTAGACCTCGTTATCGCTCCTTGAGAAAATAAAGTATGGCCGACCGGTATATCTGGTCGGCTTTATTTTTTATTTATTTTAGGCTCATAACCTACAATTAGGCTAATAAAGCGGTAGTAAAACTATACTTTCTCACTAACAGATGATTAATACACTATATAGGAGGTTTTGAAGTGGATAAGATATATACTATAACCAAATACTCTTATAAAGAGGAAGATTCATCATGCTTCCTCCCTGGTATTTTCTGCCACAATGCTACATCTGAGGATCATCTATTAGATCTGATTATGATGCATATCACTGATCCTACTATAAAGGATAAGTGGATGAATAAAGATTCAAATGAAGAGGATATCTTCTACGTGACCTACAATAGTTCTTTTGAAGAACATTTCTATCATGGCTATAGGGTAACTGAAGTTGACCTAACTAATGGATCTAATACCGTTGTAACTAAAGAAAACAATCCCACTCTATGGGATAAGATAAATAAATTAGTAACTGAAACTACTGTATGAGCACCTGATAAATATTTTTTATAGTAAAGGTGGTTTTAAGATGAGTGAAAAGAAATGGTATGACAATGAAATCTCTATGGGAATCATGACTCGTAAATATCTACATGAAGGAGAGAAACCAGAAGAGTTCATTCCCAGACTGGCAAGCATCTTTAGTGATGAAATCAAGGATGATGCATATACTCTACTAGATAAGGCATGGTTCTTACCTGGAGGTAGAACTCTATTTGGGGCGGGCTACAAGGGGAAACGTAAACTAAGTACAAGCAACTGCTATGTTCTTGGTAATATCCCCAAAGATAATATAGAATCTATATTTGACACTGCTAGGGATATGGCACGTATCTTCTCCTATGGTGGAGGTGTTGGTATTTCTATAGATACACTTCGTCCTAAAGGAGCAAGAGTAAATAATTCAGCACTAAAGAGCAGCGGAGCAGTATCATTTCTTAATGTCTTCGATACAGTAGGTCAGGTTATTGGACAGAACGGGCGTAGGGCGGCTATTATGGTCGGGTTATCTTGCGAACATCCAGATATCTATGAGTACCTCAGAGTAAAGCAGAATAATGAGAAACTCTCTTTTATGAATATCAGTATCAAGTTCACTGACAAATTTATGAAGGCGGTAGAAGAAAATAGAGATTTTGAGTTACATTTTGACTCTCCTGAGACAGGAAAGATCTCTAACGTAATCAATGCAAGAGAATTCTTCGAAGAATTCTGCGAGTGCTCTCGCCGTTTTGGGGACCCTGGCCTTATTTTTATAGAGCGTGTGCGTAGTTTTCATTTACTGAGCGGATATCCTGAATACACAATAGATATATCAAACCCATGTGCCGAATACTTTGGTACTAGAGGAAATTCTTGTAATCTTGGTTCGGTTAATCTCTATGAAATGGTAGACGATAAGTTTACTGATCATGCTCATATCAACTATGATCGTTTGAAATATACTGTTCATTATGCAGTACGCATGTTGGATGAAGTATTAGACTACGGCAGAGACATGCAACCATTGGAACTCAACAAACAGGTTATTGATGATTGGCGTTCCATTGGTTTAGGTATATTTGGTATGGCTGATGCTTTCGTAGCATTAGGAATCAAGTATGGTTCTGAAGAGTCTCGTCACTTAATGAGTGACGTAATGGATGAGTTCATGAAGCAGGCTCTTATTACTAGTATTGAGTTAGCTAAACTTAAAGGACCATTCAAGAAGTTCGATGCTGATAAGACTCTTAAGTCTATTCAAATACAAGCCTATCCTGAACTGCATGGGGATATAAAGAAGTATGGTATTCGTAATGGTTCTCTTCTGTCTATCGCTCCTACTGGTACTATCAGCTTGTTTGCTGGTAAGTATACTGGTGGTATTGAACCTATGTTTAAGATCGCCTATGAACGTACATCTCATTCCATGGAGGATAGTGGAAAGACCTTCTTGGTATATGCTCGTGGTGTAGAGGATCTTCTTAAATTCCATCACTGTGAAGGTATTAGCGTAGAAGAAGCTAAGAAGAGATTCCCGTTCCTGATAGAGTCTCATGAAGTACCTTACTTGGATCGCGTACGTCTACAAGCCATAGTTCAGGAGTATGTAGATAATGCGATCAGTTCTACTGTTAATCTTCCCCATGATGCTACTAAAGAACAAATCTATGAGATCTATATGGAAGCATGGAAACAAGGGCTTAAAGGTATCACTGTATTCGTCGATGGATGCGAACGTGGTAATATCCTTGGTGTAGAAAAGAAGAAGGATGATGAGGATACCTCTGAGCCTCTGGTAGCTGTACCTAAAGGATATGTTCCTGCATATGATAGTATCGATGCCCCTAGTCGTAGGAATACTAAGTACGTAGAAGGTGCTACAGTGAGAGTACGTACTAGCTGTGCTAGATCTATGTATGTTACAGTTAATAAAACGGAAGATGGGAACATCTTTGAGGTGTTCACTAATGCGAGCGGTGGTTGCCAGGCTAATATCAACACTATTACTCGTATGATCTCCTTATCACTCCGTAGTGGTGTTAAACTGACTAGAGTACTAGATGAGCTGAGAAATAATCAATGTCCTGCTTGTCAGCTTCTTCGTAGGAATGGTGAACTTGATGTATCACTCTCCTGCTCTAATGCTATTGCTGATGCTATTGAATTGGTAATGAAGAAGCAAGACATTGGGGAGGCTCATATGGAAGAGGAAGATACGATTAAACGTGTATGTCCCGAGTGCGGGAAGAAAACACTTATTCCTGAAGGAAAGTGTGTGACTTGCAGTAATTGTGGTTGGAGCAAATGTGAGTAATCTATCCTAAAATAAACAGTTGCCCCTAGTCTTAATGACTAGGGGTGATTGATTTATTAAAAAATAAAACCAAGTATACTAATATATAATGGATGGAGGATATGTATCATGACAGAAATATATGAAGTATATGTAGGAGATAAAGATTATTGGGAGATTGTACCTAACGCTATCTTCGAGTCTTTAAAAGATGCTGAAGCTTTCGCTAACTACAAGGCTCTCTTAGATGGTCATTCCTATACAGTTTGCAAGAGAAATGTAAATCCTTCCGGTAGTGGGAAGAAATTTACAGAAAAGATGACTGGTAAAAAGGTTAGATTTGTCGGTGATTATAATGTTAAAGAAGAGGATCCCACTGAAGCAATTATCTCTATATATGACACTGAAGTAGTTGATGATGATATAAAGACTCCTTTAGTAGAGGTAAATCAAGATAGTACGATTAAATCCTACTACATGTTTGATATCACTTATGAGCTGACTGACAAAGACAGTACATTTGATGATATTAAGGCTAGTTTAGTCGAATTGATTAAGAAATCAATTATGTCTACCAATTAACGGCTAAATTAGATTTTAATATACACTAAACTGATAAGTAATGGAGGTAGAATCATGCACGAAGAACTAACACTTACTCAGGTTCTGGCAGAGGAAAAATCAGTAAAGGTACAAATCATTAATCTGATTAAATCAAATGATTTTCGATTTGTAACCTGGTGCCTGAAAAACAGCCAGTATGTTGGTCCTCGTTCTCTAGAAGAACAGACCAATCATCAGAAAGAACAGTTCCAGCAATTCACTGATCTGATGGCTCGACTGAGTGCTCTCAAGAAGGCACATACTCATGCCAATCACAACACATTGGTTACAGTTCCTTGTGAACCTAACTTCCGTGATCTGATTAATGGTAAAGAGGTAGGAGAAGAAGAAATCACTATCGCTGAGGCTATTAATCGTAAGAACAACTATAAAGGTCGCGCCAACAAAACTGGCTACGATAACACGGATTACCCGCTCAAGAGTCTCGCTAATGCTCTTCTCAATACTCTTACTGCTGATTTGAAAGAGAGAGCTGAATACGAGAATCGGGCTAAGAGAGAAGTTGCAGATCAGATGGAACGTAAGTTCCCCTCTGACAGCAAACAGTCTTGGAGCCAAGATAAATATAATGAGGAACGTGCTAAAGAAGAAGCTCTTGTAGAGATCATTCGTATCGATCCTCATGATTTTGTCAACAACAACGCTATTCAGAAATACTACAATGCAATCAACGATTACATTGTTCGGATCGACTCTATTATTAGTGAAGCTAATGCTTCTACTAAAGTAGAGATTGATTATTAATCATGAATAGCATCAGATTCAGATACAGAGAAGAGTTTCACTATATCTATGTAGATATAAATGAAGCAAATCATACTCTATATGTTGAAATCGTTCCTAAACTGAAAGATTCTATACTTGCTGGTGAATTGGAACGTATTCTCTCAGAGTCATTGCAGAGCATGTTAAACACATGGATAAGTGCACATACTGCATATGATGCTATCGAGGCAATGCGAATGAGACTAGACGAAGAGATGAAATCCAATACGTATCTGAGAAACGCTATAATGATATATTAGAGTAATTATGGATTACGAGGCTGAATTAACCTCAATCAAATTAGGGCCTTTTCCTAATGCAATCGAGATGTCTTATGGCCACATGCTCTTACCTCTTGGTAATAGAAAAGACTAATAGGATTGCACCAGCTTTTTAAGCTGTTCATACATAACCAGAATGGTTAACGCTTGTGGTGGAGTGGTTAAACACAGAAGACCGAAAATCTTCCGATCGCAAAGATCACGAGGGTTCGAATCCCTCTGAGCGTTCATATGGGGACAATGAGTCACATTGATTTCCTCAATCAAATTAAGCACATAAATACAAAGATGCTTAAATGGGCTAAACTGATAACTCGTTAAATTGATATACGTACCTAAACTGATAACCTGATAAAACTATTTTTATACCTGGTAGTATTTTTAACGAGCCCAATCTGATAACCCGCCAAATTGATAAACCAAATCCTTATTACAATTCCGTGCTACTCGAAGAGGGTTACTGCTATTCTAGTTTGAAGCAGAGGATAACCGGTATAAGGTAGCTAACGCAATCCATAACTCTTTTATATATACACAAGGTTTACCCATAAAATCATACTCATAGGGAGTAGGTCATTATGACCTACTCCTTAATATTTTGCAATTTTTCAAAATAATATTAATATATTATTATGGTGATATTTGATAAGAGGGGCTTGTATGCCCCTCTAACCGTTTTTTGTCTGAATGGTAAATGACTGTGTTTCGTAAAAATACATAATTTCAATTGTATATTATCGAGGTGAATAAGAGGTTATATGTATATAGATACATATGTAAAATAGCTATGATCCTCTATTATATTACCTAAAGAAAGGGGTATTAACCATGTTCACCACTCTCGTTATCAAAATCATCGTTATGCTGGCAGCACTGGCAGCTATCTTTCTCCCATTCGTTGCTCTTATCAAATATCTTTCTGCTAAAGCTAAAAAGGCAGAAGAAGCTGAAAGAGAAGCAAGATTAAAGGCAGAAAGAATAGCTAAAAGAAAGGCCAAAATCGCAGAAGCTAAGAGAAAAGCTGAATTAGCCAAATGGGAAAAAGAAAACCCAATGGCCAGCCTGTTCTTAGAAGCATTCGTAACTCCAGTAGTAAAAGCATCCGTAGATGGATGTGTTGAAGCTATGAAGAAAACTGCAGCTCGTTAATATGTGTGTAGGGGCTAGTATAATTGCTAGCCCCATTTAGAAAGGAAGGATTATCATGGCAGCATTAGATATCTTTGGTTCCATTATGGAAGTGGCTGGTAAGATGGCAATGGAAACTCAGAAAAAGGAAGACCTGGCTAAGAAATTCGAGGTAGCATTCTCACTTCTCAAAAAGAAGTATGAGAAAGTATACAACGACAGGAGTGTGATATTATATCGCAACTACAATCTATATTCTAAGGTAATGATCAACAAAACGATGATGGAGATCGAAGGAAAGAACATTGCAAGAATGATCCCATACCGTCTCAGTGAGGACAGTGCAAAGGAAATCTGCAGATTCTTCAAAAAATACGATATCGATGTTCCTATCGAAGAAAACAAGCAGGAAATTCATATCCATATTCATTTCTGATCTGGGGGTGTTCAACATGATTGATTTCATCTGCAGACTGATAGAAATATTCTTTAATCTGTTACTTATGCTTATAGAGGAGGAATGACTTATGTATACTAGTGGTGGTTCATTTGAAGAAATCATGGTTGGCTTTGGGGTATTAGGAGCATTCTATTTAGGATGGTTGTTAATCGGGTACGTATCCGATACCAAACACTAAGTTACAAAGCTGGTAGCAACAGAGAGATGGTGAGGTTGAATCAATATCATCATCTCTCTTTAAGATAGTACGGGGAGGGTTATTAATAATCCTTCCCTGGCTATCGACTAATATTTTTTTGTAATATATACTATATTAGTGAAGGAGGAATTAATATGTATAAACAATGTGTAATGATCAATGGGTTCTCTATTGATAAGTGTTGGTTTAATCTATTACCTAATGGAGTTAATAAACCTCAACATGCCTTATGGACTAGTACATTCAAAGACAATCCGTCAGATATAGGATGGATAGAATGGTGTTACTATAACATGCCTGATTGGATACAGGACGAGCTATATTTGATAATTCCTAAGCCAAGCGCCAATGTATATGATATTAAAGATATCGATGATTATCTGTCAGATGAGTTAATCAAATTACCAGAAGCCGAAAATGCATTCCTTAAACCACAGATCAATTATCAGGCTATGGCGAATAATGGATATGATGGTATCCACTTTAGTAGACATGCAGCTGCATTAGGTCACAGTTTTAATTTTGATGATAAACTAACATGGGACGTATCATTATCTCTTAATGCTATTGACTGTGAGTCTACAGTATGGTTCAATACAGATTGGATATCTTCAGTAGGTAGAATAACCAATACATTAAAGAAGGATATTAAATTATTTATAGAAGCTCGATGCGATTAGTATCTATAAACCTCTCGACTATATATTATATAGGTGAATGGAGGTATAAGAAAAATGAAAAAGATACTTTTGGTTTTCCTAGTTACCCTCGGTTTATTCATCCCTAGAGCAGAAGCAACTCACTGGTATCTATATTCTGATACAAACTATGCCTTTTGGTTAGATGATCAAAATATAGTTACTAATAATGAGAAGAATTGGGCTGCTGTAAAGATAATAATGGAGGATATGAAGGCAAATGAATATGTTACCTATCCTGACCCTGTTATCTTCTATAAGGCACATGATGATTGGTTTGTATCTATGAATAGACAAGATACACCAAAACCCATCTATGATTATCTTGATTGGTGGCAATCCTATGCCGTCGATTGGTTAATAAAATACGGTTATTTAAAGGAGTAAAAAATGGATAACAAGATTCTTAACTTAGAGGAATACATCAATAAGAAGAAATTAGGAGATGCTAAATCAAGAGAGCATCTTTTAGAATTAATCAAAGATGCTTTTGGATCTATTAGTAAAAATATCAATATCCTCACTAGTAGTTTCGATGTTTCTGAAAAAGATCTCATTAAGGATGATAGCATTGAAACAGTTATTAGGCAAGCTCATATCTCAGATCATATGATAATTGCAATCTGTGAGCTAGATAAGGTATTTTCTATCTTAGAAGAATTAATAGAAGAGAAAAGAAAAGCTGAAAAGGAGAAAGAAGAAAAATGAAAAAAGTAGTGTTAGTCGTAGCTATGTTGGTTGCATTCATCTCTATGGTAAGTAGTAGTGAAGCAGCACTGAGAGAAGTAAAATCTACTGAATCCATGGAATGGGCAGTAGATGATTCCACTATTAAGTGGAGAGGAGATGAATGGTTTACTGCAGAAATCCATACACTTATTAATGGCTCTTCTGTAGCTGTAGATTTCTATACTTTTGAGTATATCCCTCAGTATAAGAATTGGTACTACAACGTAAAGGGAAACCGTATCTACAGTTTAGCAAAGGCTGATGGTATGGAAAAGACAATCGATATTGCCGAAGAGATGAAGCGTTAAAATAATGAAATACCCATCCTGTATTGGATGGGTATTCTTTTTTGCTTTCTACCACATTCTTGTAAGATAAAGGAGGATATTAATATGGTAAATGATCCTAGTCTTGTTAACTATGCTCAAACTATAGATCTTCTAAATAAGAGAGTTAATGGGTTGATTGGTAGTTATAACCATCTGAAAACTGAGTATGAACATTTTATATTAGTTACAAAAGAGATGAAAGATAGAATAGATAAGCTAGAAAAACAGAATAAAGATCTTCGGTCTTGTATAGAAAGGTGTGAAGATGCAAATGGAAAATCATCAGCCAGGAAGATACGTAAAGGTATTATCTAATCGAGAAGTTCTCGAGAGATTTGGAGTAACCAAGGGACTACCGATAGAAGTAAAGAAAACGCAGAACCATAAGCTCAAAACCAATCTCATAGTAGCCCAGCTATATCAGTCATATAGTCTTGCTATACAATACATGAATAACTGGTTCTATAAGAGATTCCCAAAGAACTTCTTTAAGCATAAATACTTAGATTTATCTCACATTCATGATCAGACTCAGAGATATACTATGAGAGAACTGATTAAGACGAATAAACCATCTGCTCATATTACAGTAGATGAGGACACTGAATACAATCGTAGCAATATAGACCTATATAATCTAGGTCTAACCTTATACAATAATAGATGTAATTATAGAGATGCTTTTTTTATTGATCGAGAACATAATACTTATATATCTCTAGCCTTTGGAGAAGTTAGAATGGAGTTCGGATTCAATATCCATGTATCTACCAAATCAGTTCAAGATGACGTATTTGCTCTATGTGATATGGCATTTAGAGGAGGAGGTAGTCAAAAGAACTATATAGATATAGATTATCCTATACCTCATGAGCTTATCGGCCAAGTAGCTTGTGATGCAGGTCTATGTAATGAAGACGGTATGTATGAGGTTAATGATATGCTACATTACTTCAATATGAGAAGTAAACTAGCATTGATGTATAAGTTCAATGAAGCTACTGGTAATATGGAATTCTTCTTGAGAATCCCTAGGTGTAGGATTCATATCAGAACCTCTAGAATACAGAAACAACAAGGTCAGCAGAGAAATATGATATATAATGATTTTGGAGTAAATTTCACTTGTGAGGTGTTCTTCCCATATCTCAAGTTCTTTGCATACTACTCTCTAATACAGAGGGAGCATTTGGAATCCTATACTGTATTGGATACTAAATCGTTCTTGTTCGGTATCACTACTTTAGCCAATATTCCTGCAGTAGATGAGCATGGATGGCCTTGGGAATTTAGGTCTAAGTATGAATTATCTACTAAAGAAGAGATGGAAGCATTCAATAATAAACAGCCAGTAACTATAGATATAGATCCAATATTCATCAACGAATTAAGAGAAGTTATAGATGCCACTAAAGCCAATGCCATATCTCCATCTAGATTCATTAATATAATGGCATTTAACTGGGTAGATTATATCCAAGTAGCTATTGATTGGGAGAATATGAAGTTAACCTTTACTGAACCTTTGACCTCTACAGAGATTCATTTCGTGGTATACATTGATAAGGAGTTTATGCATAATGCTCTAGGAAACATCAAGATGTTTAAATATGCTCGGCTCCGCCCAAATGATAACCATCTAGGGCCAGATATTGATTTAGGGACCAAGCTACCTAATCTTTAAAAACTACTCATACTAGTAAGTAAACGTTAAGTTATATACTATATAGGTGGAGAGTGATATTTATGAATTTTCTAAGAAAGATCTTCGACTGGTTGTTTGGGAAGAAGAAAGAAAAGATTGAGACTTCACCACCACCTAAAGAAGATTTAGCGTTAATGCGTATTAGTATGAAGAAGTATCCAAAGGCTCACTTGCTAAGAGACACTTATCATATCATGATAGACCAAGATACTAAGCGTCTCTACATTGAACCAAAGACTACAAGCAAAGTGTTATTAGGAACAATAGAAGAGGCTAATGATCTAATTCAAATTAGAGGGTTGAATTTAAATAATATAGAAGAGATAGAGATAGTACAATCACATCTCTATGAGACCCTATATCCGAAATTTCAGAATGGGATCTTTAAAGATAAAGATGCACAAATATCTTGTTATTCATTTTGGGAGGATTAAATATTATGATTACACCTGTAGCTAAGCTGGTTATGAACAAAGAGGATTCTTCTATGGAGCATACGATCTCTTTGGAGATTCTTGGAAACAAAGTATATACTAGAATTAAACCAGAGATGGAAGATAAACGTGTTGAGCACATTGTTAAGGATATTGCTGGAGACGTTTATTTAGAATTTTCCATCTTTCGTATGGATGAAGAATTTATTAAAAAAGCAAAAGCATATCTCTTAGGCAGACTAAATAAAGCAGCTAAAGACGAAGAACTCTTTCAGCAATATAAAGTACAGGTAGAAGAAATCGTTGGAGGAGAATAATGGCAGAGAAACTAGTTGATGTTAATCTTGCTGTCCAAGCAAGAGATGATAGCCAAGCTTATGCTATCTATGTAGCTAGAGACAGAGCTATTCCAGATTTTATAGATGGGTGCAAACCAGTAATAAGAAAGATCCTATGGTGTGCTGCTAATGACTTTGGTGGCCAAGGGTTTATCAAGACTGCTAACATAGTTGGTCAGGTTATGCGTAAGTATAACCCACATGGTGATGCTGGTGTAAACTCAGCTATAAGAAATATGATAAATGACTTTAGTACAAAATATCCTACCATGGAGGGTAGTGGTTCATGGGGTACTAAGGTTGATCCATATGCTGCACAGCCTCGATATAATGAATGTAAAATATCCCAATTCGCTATGGATGTTTTCATCAATGATATCAAAGAGGATAAACGTGCTACTGACTGGATGAGTAACTATGATAATAAGTGCATGGAACCAGTATACTTACCTGCTAAAATTCCAGTACTACTAATCCTAGGTCAGATGGGTATTGGTGTTGGTATCAAAACTACTATTCCTAGTCATAATCTAGGAGATGTAATTGATGTTACCATTAAACTGATGCGTAATCCTAAAGCCAAGTTTACTCTCATTCCTGATGAATGTATGCCATGTGAAATCATGGATACTGATTGGAATAAGATAAACGAAACCGGCTATGGTACTTATGTAGCTCAAGGTATAATAGATATAGGAGAATATGATGGGAAACCGTGTCTTATTGTAAGATCACTTCCAGACTTCACCTTCTATTATAAGATTGATGAACGTATTAAGGAACTGGCTAAGAATGGTAAAATGCCATTTATAGTCGACGTAATATCTAGATCTGGTGTAGATAAGAGGATTCCTAGACTATACAACTTTGAAGAGATTATTGTGCTCAAGAAGGGTACTGATCCCAACTTCGTTAGAGAGTTCCTCTATACTAATACTAATATACGTCAGACTAGACAGGTTAACTTGATCGTTATCAAGAATAATAACTTGGCTACTATGGGCTATAGAGAATATCTGTTAGGGTTTATTGACTTTAGAAGAATGAGTATCTTCCGTAAGCTCAATGCCAAACTACAGACTCTTAAGACCAAGATTCATGAAACTGAATTATATATCATGCTATTGACGTCTGGTAAGATTGATCAATTAATTAAGCTAATCAGAAAATCTAAGTCACATGATAAATCGGAGATTATAGAATTCTTCATGAAGAAATTCAATATGTCTCCAGTACAAGCACGTTTCATGAGTAGAGTAACCTTGCCTGAATTATCTGCTGGATATCTGAAACAGTGTCAGGAAAGGATGAAAGCCTATAATGAAGAGATTAAACAGATTATGAAGATTCTGTTAGATCCCAAGCAGATTGACGAGGTTATTATTAAAGAGATGCTGGATATCAAGGCTAAGTATAATGATTCCAAGAAATGTGTCTTAGTATCTCCGAATCAGATTAAGGGTATAGCTCCTGGTATGTTTAAAATGGTTATTATGACTAATAACTATATTAAGAAAATGAATGTGAATGATATGGTTCCACCATCTCAGATGGGTAAAGTGAATCTAGTCTTAGTAGCAGATAATGCTGAAGATATTGTTCTCTTCAGTGCTCTAGGAAAAGCATTCAAAGTACCAGTTCATAAAATACCGTTATCTGAACCTAGCAGTGATGGTACTGATGTACGAGTATTGAATAAATATTGTACTACTAATATCATTGGGGCTGCTAGAGAAACTACTCTTAAGAACTTAGCAGATACTTCTAAGGGTAAGAGTAAGAACTTCATCTTCACAGTAACTAATCAAGGTTATATTAAGAAGATAGATATAGATGATGTGATCAATGCCCCAACCTCTGGCATTATATATGCAAGAGTAGATGAAGGAGATCATGTTAACTCTGTATTATTTGGACCAAGCAAAATGGATATCATGTTGTATACATCCAACAAAGTTATCCGTTTGAATCCAAAAGAAGTTCCTTATCTGAGAAGAGCTACCAAAGGTAATAGAGTATCTACTGCTTCCACTATTATTAGTGGTATGAATTTCATCTTACCTAAGATGACTGATATGGTAGTAGTAACCAAGAATGGTTATGTTAATAGATTACCATTAGACCATATTGGTAGAGTTAATAGAGGAAGAGCTGGTATATCTGTTATCAAGTTAACTAAAGGAGATACTATCCATACAATCTGGACTTGTACTCCTGATGCTAAATTGGTAGTAAGAGAAGGAAGAAGTCAGAAAGAATTCCCAGTTAGTGGATTCAAGATAGGATCTACTGTTGATACTGGTAAGAAAATGTTTGCTGACGTAAATAAGGTCATGATAGTATACTAAGGTATGATGGGAATGGAATCTTCCATTCCCTTCTATCTTTTATCACAGGAGGATAAATGAGCTATAAAATAAAATCTATGATTCCATTGAAAAGAGAGGTTATAAACCTGAATGATGCTAAAGAGTGTCTATTAGATGAAGTGAAATATGGGTTAATAAAGTATAGGCATCGTATTAAAATGATGAAGGAATTGGAACCTCAAATCAAATCAGCAAAGAATTTAGACGAGATTAGAGAACTATCAAAGAAATGCAAAGAGATAGAAAATACTAAATTTTAAGAAGGTGAGTCTAATGGAAAAGATTATTAGAGTTCCTATGCTCCAATCTGCTAATATCAAATGTGGGTTAAAGGTAGTCCCTATAGCTGATGCTATTAGCTTAATAAATTATCTAGTTTATGTGACTAAGATAGGAGGTAAGGGAATAAGCGTAACTACCCCAGAGATGAAGATGAGTAAATATAATGCATCTAATATACTTAATGAGTTGAAGAAGGCTGGTTATGGAGCTAGGTTCCAGACAATGACCGAAGATGAAGGTACTAATATTGTAGATGTATCATTCTATATTAGTTGGCCTGTAATATAAGTAGGAGGAACTATGACAGATATAGAGCAAGAAGAGTTTATTGAACGTAGAAATCGTATGATTAACGCTATGGATTTCCAATCACAGATATTGAAACAAAGAATAGGAATCCTCAAGTCCTTATCTAAGAAAGCTACAAAAGCTAAGTCAGAGAAGGATTTGGATTCTATTGAGACTAAATTGAGACTGTATAACCTCTGAGAAAAGGAAGGCATCTAGCCTTCCTTTTTTATCTTGCGTGACATAAGCGTAAGATTTTATAAGGGAGGTAATGAGATGCCTAAACGTAGTAACTTTGGCACTGAAGCTACTTTAGATAAAATATATCCTCTAGTAGAGAGCGCTCTCTCTACTAGATTAAATCAATGGAGAGGTATGATTAGTAGATTCATTGAGAAGAGATCTAGTAGCTTATTTGATATAGCACCATGTGATAGAATCTATTATACAGATAACGATCGTGATGATTTATTTTCTGCTCTTAATATAAGCCAAAATGAGGTTAGGAATGCTCTTAAAGGAGCATACTATTATGGTATTAGTGCATTTAATCCTAGTCAAGCAAAGGATCCTACTACTATAGTGGTATTATGTATAGTACGATATTTCTTCCTAAAGAAGAAAGAGAAGGAACTAGACTTGGCTATGATATACCAATCCTTTTCTGGTAAGTATTATCCTTCTATCCATTATGGTTTCTTCAAAACAGTAGCACCATCTAAGTATCGTCATATAATGGAATATGTAATTAATCATAAGCTATCTAATAAGTTTGATATAAAATCTAAAGGTAGTGTAATAGGTGCAGTTAAGAGCATTAATAATACATGGATCACTGCTTATAAGAAACAGATTACTGACTTTGATGACGAAGATATAGTATACGTAATACAGCAGTTGCATAATCGAATTAAATCGTTTATGAAAAACATTGCATCTCTGTACTATGAAGCATATGAGCAGAAGAGTTATATATCTTACGACTCTGATAATATCACTGACAGTGAAAGTGGTGGAGGAGACTATCACCTAACTACTAATGACTCGTTCAAGATGCAACAGTGCATTGAGAATACAATGACTAGATTAACCACTTCTCATGTAGATTATACACTTTGCAAAGCATGTGCTGATAGTAATATCAAACCTGATGAGATTAGAGGAATTATGGAATCTATCTTTGAAGATAGCAATAATATGCCTAAGATACGAGAATACTTAGAACTGGTTATATCTTCCTTCTTAGTGAACGAAGAGATCAAAACTATTAATAGTACTAAATTCATTAAGTACGTTACTAAGCCTAAACCCAATTCTAAAGATCCTATGATTAACAGAATGAAAGGGATTATAGAGGATCTATTAGATGATTACTCTGTAGGGTTTAGAAAAAGAAAGCATAGGGTAGCTACTAAACAGAGTTATTTATATGCCTTTAATATGTATATGGCTATTAACGTAATACGTGCAAATCCGAATGCATAAAGGAGGATATTACACTATGGATATGATACCACTAAATGAGATGTATTTCGGGAAACCAATACAGCTCACTAGAATAGAGGATCTCTTTACTGAAGTAAAGACTAAGTATAGTACAGTAGGCAATCTCAATATGAGTAAATACAAACAGATATTGAGAGACCCTATATTCAAAAAGATAGCAGAACAATTGACCTCACTATTTGGGTTTAAGGAATCTATCTTAACCATATCTCCAGAACTGTTTATCAATGCTCGTACTATTACTCATGTAATAGATGATAATGGTAATATGTTCCCATTAGAGGATAAGATACTGAGAAAAGAAGATATGGATAGTGTAGTAAAAGTAACTAATAATGGATTTAGATTCATTACTAAGAAATGCCCAGTTGTATTTACAGTAGTAATAACATATGGTTGCTTTGCTATGCCGAATATATCTGTACAAGAACTAGTAGCAGTTCTCTTACATGAAATTGGCCATCAATTCTTCTATGTAGTCACTAGATCTTATGATGAGAGGGCTAATGAGAAGTTCGCTGATCAACTATGCGTCATGTATGGCTATGGTACTGAATTAGCTACTGCTCTTACTAAAATGAATATGGATAGAGAAAGTAGTTTTGATAAGAAACTAAAAGACATTCCTATCCTAAACTTCTTTTATGGATTAAATCAAATACGTAAGAATAGCGGTAGTGATTTTGTACATCCTCATTTACTGAGTAGAATAAATGCACTAATATCACAAATGGAGCAAGACCTAAAAGATACGCCTATGACTCCTGAAGCCAAAGCTGATTTGGAGAAGCAATTGGCTAATCTAAAACAACATGTAAAGGATAGCTTTGATTCTAAAGAAGGAGATAATATAGGAACTAGAATGTTTAAAGCACATCTCCGCAATCAGCCAAATGAGTATTGGGAGAGAAAAGGTAATGAAGAAGCTGATAAAGTAAGTCATCCTGCTAAGCTTAATGAAAAAATTAAAAAGTATCAGCATAAGAAAGGTTGGTTCTTATGAGTGAAGAAGTAGTTCAAGAAGCAGCACTTTCTGGTCCTGCTCTTAAAGCAGCTAGAAAGAAATGTGAAGAGAAAATATATAAAGCATTTAAGGTACTAGACAAGACTGGTCAAAATACCGAATATTATAAGAAGAAATTTGCAGCTATGAGTGATGCTCAGTTTCTAGAGTTCTTTAAACAAGATTTTCCTCTTAAGTTCCAAACTAAAGTATTTGAAGTAGACCCTAAAATGGAAGATATCGCTGACTTCTTAACGTTCTTAGGAGTACCTATAATAGAAAGAGTAAGTATGCCATTCTTATATAAGAATAAGAATGGTGAAGCAGTATCTACCAATCCAGTCCTAGTAGTGTATCTACCATTGAAAAGGCTTAAGCAGTTTGCACAAAAAAAGTCCGGATATAGTACTAATATTAGTAAACGAGATTATAGAACTGGTTTGCTAATAGACGTAGATAAGAACTCAAACAGCTCAGACCGTGAATTAGAATCAATGGCTGTATTAGGACTAGATAAATCAATGCATGAGCTAATTACTTATCGCGGTGATGCAATGAGCGCAAAACAAAAGTTTTACAATCAGATATCAGCATCAGGAATGGTTAGTCAGAAAGATGTTCCTACTGATAATGCAGATTCTATTGCTCGTAATCTTATCTCTGCATATCTATTAGGTGCTCATCTTAATTCTAACCTGGTGAACGTTGCTGGTATGTTGCCACGTACTTTAGCCAAAAAATCAGCCGGTCAGAGTGGCGTAAAGCGCCAGTAGTAGGATTCTACAATATCGAAGACGTATCTAATAAGAGGATCAATGCCACTAGAGGATAATCCTCTAGTGGTGTTTTAGTGTGTAAATGGAGGGATATAATATGGATACCAGATTAATAGAGAATGATTTAAAGAATATCTTAAGGTGCGAAAATAGTAGTATTATTTGGAAAATGGCCAAGAACTTTTTATATGAGGCTAATAAATACAATAGATTATCTAGTATAGATGAAATATTATTTAGATATGAAAAGAATAGTGATACCTTTTATAAGAAGAACTACCTCTGGTCTACTGAAGATAAAATAATGCATTTGTCTATAGGAAATAAGATCGTTCTAATAGTACCATTATTATCATCATACGTTAACAAGTGTGCAAATAGAGAAGAAAGGATAGATAGATTATTCTCTTATTTATTCTTTGGAAATGTTCTTATTAAGAAATGGAATATGGATGAGAATGAATTACCATATATGCTTAGAACTGCTAAGAGGAACCACAGAAATACGATATTCGATTGTATTATTGATCTCGATGATGATAGTAGATGTAGAACAATAATAGACCCTGAGATATACCTTAGAATGGTTAATAAAGAAACGAGAGATAAAACGATAATCAACCACATATTATAGTAGTGATAGATGATTAATTAATCATCTATCGCGACAGTTGTTAGGATCGTTTTTTGAAAGGAAGGTATTTAAAATGAGATTCTTAGAACCAGAAATTATTACCCCAGTGAAAATGACAATTAAAAACAATATTACTGGGGAGCTGCAGGTAGCTTGGTTTAAAACAGTTGCTGAAGCAAATGATGTTATGAATAACATCGAGAACAATGGAGTACTGGGTACAGATTACTGGATTCAGAATACTCCGAGAGGGAGTGAGAATGTAGTAAAGTTTAAGGATGAGACGATAGTTCCTGGAGCTGTATATCTACAGGAGGTGATGCATCCGACTAACAGCAGTGCTACTATACGTTTCTATGTAGTAGATAATGAGACTGGCGTGAATATGGTACATACCAAGCTATTGAAAATCGATTATCTATGCGAGATGTATGGTATGACCAAAGTATCTGTGTATAGTATTAGCCCTCAGAATGATATGCTTCAAAGAGCAGATATTACTGCATATCTCCCTGGTAATCTTGTAGAGATGGAAGATAAGATTATTAAGAATTATATCCAGATTTATATCATGGCTGCTGTAGGGCCAATGGCTGATCTGGTTAATGATGAAACTCATACTGAGGAACATCATCACCATGAAGAAGAACAACCCAAACAGCAAGCAAATGGATTCAAAGTTACCCCAAAACAACCAGAAGAGGTGAATACTGAAGAGCTTAAAAAGAAGGTAGAAGATGAACTAGAGCCATTTGATTATGATACTGATGAGCTAGAGTCTGATCAATCTGTTCAGTTACCAGAAGAAAGATAATAAGGAGAGTATAATGGAAGAGAACGTAGAGAAGGCAGTTGTCGAAGAGGAAGAAGATGTGTCTGAGGAAGATAAGTATAGTATTGAAGAGCTAAGGAATATGTTGGGAATCCCTAGTGACTCCATTATGTTTAGTTATAGATAATTAGGTAATAAAGATGGACAAATTGTCCATCTTTATTTTTTATAAACTAACTCTCAACTATATACTATAGATATGGTGTGTGGATATTAATGAACCTTTTAACAGCTTAATAATTACGATAAGGAGGTGAATATATTATGTATAAAGCTGATAATGAAGGCGAGATGGTGGCCTTAACTGAAGTAGGAGATTTAGGCCTCGGAGTAACACATGCCAATAATGAACAGGAACGAGAAGCGTTGCGACGTAAGCTCGAAGAGATGCAGCAGCAGAATCAGAAAGCAGATCGCAAGTAAGTTCCTCACCCAGCAGTAACATGCTGGGTGTTTGCCACGCCAGCTGGTCTGAATGACAGGTTATTAGGTAAGTAGACTGGTCTGGAGAACAACTACCTGAAAGGATGATTTGATGAATTTAGAGACTAAGCAGAACTTAATGAAGAGGGTTCGTTGGATGCAGGTTTTAATTGGAGGCCTTATTGTAGTAAATGGATTTTTGCTATATAAGGTTAACGACCTGACTAACCAGTATAATGAGGTACAGGTTGAGTTAAAGGAATCCCGCGAAGCTTCAAAAGAAGTACTGGCGATGCTCAAACAAATTAGAGATGAACAAGAAAATCAGTCAAATAAACTCAATAGTGCGATGAATATAACGCACAAGAAAAGAATCCAAAAACATAATGTATTACAATTAAAGATGTCTGGATACTCTGAGTATACAGATATCGGCGCCAACTCTTCGATCTCAGTAGAGGATATGAATAGGATAATTGATTATTATGAATCAACCATTGGAAAAACAGGATTCTCTGGTCATGGTTCCGCGTTCATAAAAGCTGCTGAAGCAACTGGTCTCAATCCAATCTATATATACGCTCATGCGTCAGTAGAAAGTGGATATGGGACTTCTTATTTAGCTAGAACCAGACATAATTATTTCGGTATTAATGCTGTGGATAGTGATCCAGGCAAAGCCGATGTAATGGGTTCTAGTGTAGATGAAGGTATTATGGCCGGGGCCATGTGGATTAAGAAACATTACTACTCTAATGGGTATACTACCCTTGCATCTATGCAGGAAGCAGGATATGCCAGCGATCCTGATTGGAGCTCGGACATTGTTAGTGTAGCAAATAGTGCTATTGAAGCTCTATAATATAAGTAGAGGAGGTTACTAAATGAACCTCCTCTTACTTTTTATTTAAGTTTGATATAAGCCGCATGGTTTATATGCGTCAAATATAGTATCATATAAGAAAGGTTGTGTTTAATTTGAGTTTGAAGTGCAAGTACATTGGGGTTGGAGCAGCAGGTAATAAAGCTATAATCCAACTAATCAAAGACGGGGTAGCTGATATCACCGAATGTCTCTTGATCAATTCCACCGATAGAGATCTTCCAGAAGATTTTGATCGAGATAATATTTTGATTATAGGAGGTACTGGCGGTTGCGGGAAAGATCGTGATCTTGCTAAGAAGATGATGATCGAATATCTGCAGAGTGTTGATGAGAATCCGATTGATGCTCTCATTGATGGTGATGAAAAGATAATTCATATTGTAACCAGCTCAGAAGGCGGCACCGGTTCTGGCGCATCTGTTATTCTGGGTAAATACATCCAGGCCATTACTAAGAACGATGAACTCCCTAATGGTATTCCTGTAAACATGGTATCATTTACTGGATTTGAGGATGATGCTCGTGGATTAAAAAATACTGTTGAATGGTTCAAAGATCTCGATGAAAACATGGTGATTCAATCCATCAGCAATAAGAGCTGTCTCCCTATGGTAGATAATAACCGTAGAGCTGCTGAAGAATATGCCAATAAGGTATTCAGCCAAAGAGTTCGTATTCTGATTGGTAAGGATTTGAATCCGTCTGATTCCAATGTAGATAATATGGACCTCTACAAGCTCAATACAGCTCCTGGATACATGACTGTAGAATCTATAGAACTGGAAAAGATCAGCGAACCTGAACAGTTCAATGATTCTATTCAGGCTATGATTGATAAGTCCGTATCCCTTCCAACTGAACCATCTGCTAAGAGATTAGGGGTTATTGTATCTGCTTCTAATCGTATTCAGGGATTGATTGATGAAGGGTATGATCAACTCATCAAGAAATATGGATTCCCTACTGAGATCTTCCGTCATAAGCAGGATGGGGATGGTACTGATAGTGTAGCCGTAATTGCTAGCGGTATGAAGTTACCTATTGATGAGATAAAGGAAGTATATCATAAGTTCGAAAGAGCTATGAAAAAGACTGACTTGGCAAAAGATAACTTCTTCAATATGGTTAGCAACATGGATACCAATCTCGGATTTGGCACTGGTCCTATTGGTACCAACCAAAGTAAGGACAAGGCTAAAGTACAGAAGAACAAGAAGAGCTTTTTCTCTCAATTCGAAACTGAAAAGAAAGTCATTACCGTAGGTTACCCCAAAGTAAGAGACGAGTTGTGAAAATGTAGGTAGGAGCAATCCTATCTACACAAATAAGGGGAGTCTTTAAGACTCCCTATTTTTTCTTTTTTAAGGAGGCGATTTTATGCCTACAGGTCCAGAGCAAATCGCAAAGAAACTAAAACCAGTACTGACCCTACCAGAAGAGGAGGCATATCTCATTCTAGCTAGTCAGTATAAAGAATTCCTATCTAATATCAATGACGATCCTTGTTTCAATGTGTTTAAGAAGTCTGCTAGATTTCTATCTTTATTGAGTCAAGTAATACTAGCCGTACAATTAACTTATGAGGAAAGAGTTTATTGTAATGCTATGATTTATAAGGAGATCAATGAGGCTAATGATACACTAAAGGTTATATTGATTAATCTAGGAATCGTAGCCAATAGAAAGATGGTACAAGCCTTTATTGATTGTGGACTAGATAGAACAATGAGTGCATTCTTAGCAGTAGCAAGAAAGAGTTCATTCTCCAAGAAGGATTGCATATCTAGAATGAATTTCGTAATCTTGTGTACTAGTAAAGACCTAATGACTACTAAAAGAATCACTGATATCTATTGTGCTAGTTGTAGTAGTATAGAGGATGTATATATGCTATTCATCTATACAGCTAAGGATTCTTTCGTATATGATAAGAATAATGATGCTGATTGGATTGGAGAGTCTCATATTACTATAGCTAATAGAATGAATAGTGCTATATTAAGTATATTGGAGAGTCTAAAACCTGAAGATCTATCCAGTATACTAGAAGCCTATTATTTATATGAGATAGCAGAAAAGAAGATAGATATAGATGAGGTTCGTATCTCATTCAGTAATATACAGCCTAATATATTCCCTAATATTGCAAGCGTGGTTAATAGGCTAGCTAAGGAAAAAAGAATCCACTTACCTTAAAAATTAGAACCACGTTGACACTCATATACATCATATTTTGAGAGGAGAGATTATATTGAATTACAGAGAACCCAACCACCCACAATTTCCTGTATTCCAAGAATGGACACCAATTTCATTGGTGGAGGAGTACAACAGAAAAATGCCTTTCTTTGCCAAAAAGGCTATTGATTCAGCAAATGATATTGTAGGTGGTAGCCCATCTAGCTTATTAACCGAGGTATTTAGGTCTAAGGTAGCCAAGATGGGATTAGCCATGAGTAGTGAAGCAGTACCCGATATCTTATATCCTACTGGATTTCCTACTCTCGATTACTTGAACGGCTATATTGCTCAACAGCTCAATACTAAGACTGGAGAATTGGAAGACTACTACAATCTTGGCATTACCGATGGATCATATGTATGCTTGGTAGCAAATACTAGTGTCGGTAAATCTACTCTTGCAAATCAGATCATTGCTAATATCGCTCGTCCATATCCGAAAGCATCTATCATGGTAGATGACATAGAATCGGGTATGACTGAAGTACGTCGTAGATATCTCAGTAAGTTCAGCAAGAATGATTTTGATGATAGATATATCATTCGTAATTCTGGTATTACTATAGAGAATATCTATCAGCGTATTAAGACTCTTAGCGATATCAAGACAAAGGAACGTCCTCAGGATTATATCTATGATTCAGGGAGGAAAGATCTGGATGGTAAACCCATCATAAAGATGTTTCCTACCTTATATCTCATTGACTCCATTGCAGCATTGATGCCTGAAGAGATGGTAGATGAAGATCAATTGCAAGGTAAGTCATATGGTGCTCATACAGCAGCAGTAATGAGTCAGATGATGCAGGCTATCTTACAGTTATTGAAGGCTGCTAATATCATTGTATTCGGTATTAATCACTTTAGTAGCGATGTACAGATGACTATGTTCCCCAAGGCTCCGGATGTTCCTTGGTTGAAACAAGGTGAGCGTATTCCTAAGGGTAAGAAGGCTACACTCTTAGCCAACAATATCTATCGTATGGATAATGCATCTAAGCTGAAGATGGATGATCTATATCATGTAGAGGGTAGTATTGTTAAGGTATCCTTAGTTAAGTCTCGCTCTTCGGGTATTAAGAGACCTATTAATATGGTTTATGACTTCATTAATGGGTTTGATCCTTGGCTCTCTATGCTGGAGTTCCTAAGAGGTGCTAAACTCTTATATGGTGGTGGAGCAAGTGTATCCTTCGATCCTGAAAGAGTATTCAAGTTCTCTATGGGTACATTCAAGGATAAGATAAATAATGATATCGAGTTTAGAAACGCCTTTAAACAACATATGTTACCGATCCTGAGACAGATTCCAATGGAGATAGATAGAACTGAATCTGCAAATATGCACTTCGACGATATTTTGGAGGGGTTCTATTAACCCCATAATATGCTGAAGCACATACTATAGATATGGAGGGAGAAAAGGACTGCTCCCTCCAGTCTATACTATTTAAGGAGAGGAATAGAAATGGAAGAAGAAATGGTTTTGAGAATGAGCTTTTGCTCAAAAGAGTGGTTTGATAAACAGGATTTGAATATTAGTGATATCGAGAGAGAAGATATTAAAAATATCACCAAAGGATCCCCATGCATTGGTAGTGTTGATCTCTATCCTGTGATTGATACGTATGCAGTATTTATTGTAGATAAAGAGATTAGTCTTAGTGATGATATCTATCCAAGCGTGGTAAAGATGGCAAGTTTGATTAAAGGTATGGAAGGTATTTCCAAAGAAGTAGAAGTTTTCCTTCATGGTTTCGAAGTGACTGAAACTATACAAGGAGCTATTTTAGACGTACTTAAGTTATTAATTCCTGAATATAATTATATCTATAAAGAGGGGAGAGAAAATCTTTGAAAGGAAGTACCGGAAGTTTAAATCTTATAAACGAAATCGAGAAAGTTAATCAACGGTTGGGTGGTAAACTGGAGCGTATTTTAGGACGTAGCTTAAAACAGCCATTTTGTAATACAAATTCAGGATCTAGAAAGATCATGCAGGGTATTCAGATGGAACAAGCTATCCAGATTCTAGAACCTGAAGCTCCGATCATATCTACTGGATATGAGAACCAGTTGGGTTACGCTAGCTCTAACTTCTTGACTGCTGATTGTGATTATACTGTATTGGCCAAGATCAGTAAGTTTTCATTCAAACCCAATGATCACTATTGGTTGATACTATACAATAGAGAACACAATCTCATTAGTGTGATTGAACGTACCCCATATCATCACATTACTGAGTTCTTTGGTTATCTGTTTAATAATGATTACTTAGATAGCTTACTGTTGAACGATGTGGTTAGAAAAGGTACTGTTATTAAACAGACCATTTCTTATGACGAGAATCTGAATAGAGCAGAAGGTCTGAATATGACTACCATGTATATTGCATGTGAGGATGTAAAGGAAGACCCAATCGTTATTTCAGAATCAGCTGCTAAGAGATTCTCTTCTCCATTGATTTCTAAAATAGAGATCAAGATAAATGATAATGACATTCTTCTCAATAGATACGGTAAAGATAAGGAATACAAAACCTTCCCAGATATTGGTGAGAGAGTAGAGAATTCTATTATCTGTGCATTAAGAAGAGAGATGAAAGATGAAGAAGCACTCTTCTCTCAGTCATGGGACCGTTTAAAAGAACCTATGATGAATGATAAGAAGTTCCTTTGTGATGATGGTAAAGTCATAGATATCAACGTGTATTGCAATAATCCTGATAAATTACAAGATAATATGTATTATCAGCAGGTAAAGAAATACTATGATGAATCTATGAGATGTGCTAAGGAGTTTGTCAAAAAGGTCAGTCCATTCTTATATAATGAGGATGGTACTAGAAAAGAGATCAATGTCTCGTATGAACTTCAAAAGCTCTTCCATAATATGGTTATGATTTCTCAAGGTACTCAATATATCCAAGACAAAGTATTCAGTAATATCTCTATGGAAATCATAATACAACACAATAAACCACTGGTACGAGGAGATAAGATCACTGATAGATATGGTGGTAAAGGTGTTATCTCTAAGGTTCGTCCAGATAGTATGATGCCTCATTATCTCAAAGATGGTCGTTGGCATCCAGTGGATGTATTGTATTCAATGTGTACTTGTATCAACCGACTCAATGATGGTCAGTTATTCGAGACCAGCATAACTTCCATCGGTTGGAAATTGTTGGAATACATTAAGACTAATGTAAAGGATTACGACGTAGCTTTCCAACTAATTCATAAGTATATCTGGTTATTAAATCCTGAACAAGCAGATGAGTTGGCTATGCATTATAGGTTTACTTATGGTAAGCCAGATCCTATGGATGATAGAGCTAGACTCAATCCTGTAGATGATGATAATCAATTCAATAGAGATCTCTTTATCGAAGAGATACTCCATGACGGATATATTATGGTATCAATGGCTCCTATCAGTTCTAATATGGGCATTGATAAACTGAGGATGATATATAATGAATTCCCCTTCTTAGAGAAGTATTGTCATGTAGCGGTTCCTATGATTGACTCTAGTGGTAAGGCTAGAATGGTATATACTAGAAGACCAGTAGTAATTGGTTATAAGTATATCTTCCGTCTTAAGCAGCTGGCAGAAGAGAAGTTCTCTGCTGTATCATTGGCATCTACTAATATACGTAATGAGAACTCCAAGAGTAGAATGGCTAAGACTCACAATGCTAGATATGCTAGTACACCAGTACGAGTCTATGGTGAAATGGAGTCTTCTACTATATCTTCTCACGTAGGGGCTGAAATCTTTATAGAAGAATTCAATCTGAACAGTAGTTCTCCAGAGGCTAGACGTCTGAATGAACAACTGTTGACTGGAGATCCATTTGCATTCGATGTTAGACTGAATGAGGATTGTGTGTCTCAGTCAGCTGATATCGTTCAGGCATTCTTGAAAGTATTGGGAGAACGTCTCAACTTCCATAAGGTTAAGAAGTTTAGATATCAACCTTGCTTAAGAATAGTAGCACAAAGAGTTCCTGTAGTTCATAAGAAGATTGCATTTAAACTTCCAGAAGAATTGCAATATAAAGGTGGACCTATTACTCAAGAACAGCTTGATGCTGTTGAGAAATATAGAGTTCAACAACATACTATAGAACTGGAGAGAGAAGGTAATAGTACTAAGCTCAAGCAGATTGTACACAGAGATATTGGTATCAAGGAGTATAATCAGGCTAGAGAAGAGTATATTGCTAAACTCAAATCCATTGGGGTGGATCCCAAATACGTAGCAAAGATAGAGCGTCACTAAGAAGATAGGGTAGGTACAATTACCTACCCTATTTATTTTATTTGATTGGAGGTGAGTTTATGTTAGATGCACTGCAGACCTATCCAACCATTGTGTATTTCGTTGCTAATAGACTAACTGCAGTAGAAGTAGCGATTGGTTTCTCTGGAGTTACTCTTCTATTCATATCGTTGGTAATCTTGGGCATGAATGAAGATTTAAATGATAGAGTATATTATGTATTAGATCTACCACTTAGACCGGTATTAATTGGTATTGCTCTATTCATGATAATAATATCTATAGTTCTACCTAGTACAGAAACCGCAACTAAATATTTAGTAAATACTATTATCAATCCTGTTGATTATGATGGGAATGTAGATCAATTTAATTGGGATCATGAAGTTCTAACCAAAATTATCAATAAAAATTATTAGGAGGTGAGTTTATGGAAGGGATGCAGTACATAGATCTGATACATACTCATTCAGCATTATTCTATTTCATTATAAATAGGATGATGTATGTGAAGATGATCATAGGCGGTATTGGAGGACTAATATCAATTGTTGTATTTTTCTTTATAATGGAATGTACTAGGAAGGATATAGAAGACCTTAGTAAGCATGGTTTAGCCGTAATATGTCTCTTTCCTGGACCAGTATTGTTAATAATAGCAGTACTAATACCAGACCCAGATACTTTGAGACATATCGTAGCTGTTAGTCTAATGGATCCAATAAGTGTACTAGATCTAGAATCATATAAGGAAGCTGTAAATACCATTACCCAATTTATTAAAGAAACATATTAGTGTGGAGGTGAGATTATGGACCTTATATATTTAAATACTATTCTTAGTAGATTAATGGGTGGAGATCCAACTATTCAAGATTCTGAAAGGGTTAAGATAACTGAGATTGCTACTAAACTTATCAGCGATCAGGATCTGCTAATTACTAACCAATTGACTGTTCAAGCTATTATAAGGATAGCAAATATAGTCTATAATAATATAGGTGGTAATCCGATCATCCCAGATGATATCTATGATAGATTAATAGTAATCTGTAAGAATCTAGGGATACCTACTCCTATAGGAGCCCCTCCTATAGATTTCAAGGGAGCTACTGAAGCTAGTAGTCCTATAGATAATGGTAGGACTCAAGAGGGATTACTAAAGATAGTAGATAGAGTTCCGGATTATGATAAGATGGTGTTCTTTAAACCAATGACTAGCAATATGACTATGCCGATGGCTGAAGATTTCATCTATAATCATGATGATACAGTAGTGGCTAAGAAAGCACGCACTACTGCTCATCAATGGGATCTATGTGGTACTCTAGATAAGTGTAAATATGTTACCAATGCTGATGCTATAAACAATGCAGCTTTCCAAGATCCATCAGTACTCATATTTGAGAGAGACTTTTTAGCAAAGTATTGCCAAGAGGGAATACTAGATCCTAACAATATAGAACTAGTAGTATCGTTTAAATATGATGGTGTATCTATTGAGAATACTGTAGATGGTGATACTATCATATCTTCTTGCACTAGAGGGGATACAGATAATAATGAGGCATCTGATATGACTCCAATACTAGGAGGAATGACATTTGCTAGAGCAAGAGGATTAGCTAAAGGTAATCCTATTGGTATTAAGAATGAGTATATAGTTACTAAAGAGAATCTAAGACTGTTGAAAGAGAGATTTGGTAAGAATTACGTCAATGCTCGTAATGCAGTTATTGGGTTGACTAGTAGTCTAGATGCTAGAATGTATAGAGATTATCTTACTCCAATACCATTAGAGACTAGTCTTAATGTAGATAGACTTACTGAAATCATGTTTATGAATCAGTACTATACTAAGGGAATAGACTTCCGTTATAGCGTAATCAAAGCTGACTTCAATACTGCACTTTATTTGGTACACAAGTTCAGTGAAGAAGCACAAGCATTAAGAGACTATCAAGAGTTCATGTATGATGGCATCGTAGTAGAGATACTGAATCCAAATATCCGTCAGTATCTTGGTAAGAGAGGGGCTGTTCCTAGATATAGCATAGCTATTAAGTTCCCTCCTCTAATGAGATATAGTACCTTCACTCACTATACCTATAGTGTAGGACAAGATGGAGTTATAGTCCCAATGGCACACTTCTTACCAGTAGAGTTCTTTGGAGCAATTCATGATAAGACTACAGCTCATTCCTATGAGAGATTTAAGACTCTAGGACTCCATAAAGGAGATAAAGTCACTCTGACTCTGAATAACGACGTTATAGTTTATATAAGAAGAGCTCCAGATCATCTACAACCAAAAGAGCTAGGAGAGTTGGAACAGTTCCCAACTACTTGTCCTAGCTGTGGAGGTCCTCTATATGTATCCGATTCTGGTAGTAGTGTATTCTGTACTAACTTCTGGTGTCCTGAGAGAGCTTATGGTAGATTGTCTAATACATTGAAGAAACTAAATGCCAAAGGATTCTCTTATGAAACTATTAAGACTCTTGAGGTCACTAAGTTATCTCAGCTATATTCGTATGATAGGTGTGAGATGGAAAGAAGAATAGGCAAAGGGAATGCATATAATCTTCGAGGAGTCTTAGATTTCCTCAAAAATATTGGTTTACCAGACTATAGGCTAATAGGGGCTATAGGATTTACCAATATAGCAGCAAAGACTTGGAAGGCTATTCTAGAACAGTTCCCAATTGAACGAGTTCTAAATGAACCAAATGAGACTTTCCGTCATTTAGCTGCTATAGATGGTATAGGTGAAACTACAGTGGAGACTATAGTGAAAGAACGTCCATTATTGATAGATGAACTGAGATTCATATTTAACAACTTTATGTGGACTAGAACAGAACCGTATGATCCACGTAAACAACCTAAAAAGAAGATAGTATTTAGTGGTGTCCATGATAAAGTATTGGCTGATCAGTTTAATCAGTTAGGGGATTATGACGCTGATGTAAAAGCTGGATTCACTAAAGACTGTTATGCTCTTATTGTTCCCAATGTAGGATACATGAGTACTAAGGTAGCCAAAGCATTCAAGTTCTTAGGACAAGCATATGCTAAAGCATATAATACTGCTCCATTACATGTAACCTGGGAAAATCTACAGTCATGTGCTGGATTGACTCCTATGGTATTGACTAGAGATATGGCTCAAGAGCTTATATTAAAATCTAAAAATAACTAGACACTACGGTAGAAGATTAAAATCCAACTAGTTGTAGATAAGCCTATATTAAGAGTATTTTAAGTTAGTGGATGTTTGGTAATAAAAATATCAAGCATATACTATAGAGATGGTAGTGGGTAATAGTAGGACTTGGCGAGGTTCATGTATAAAATAATAAACAAAATAAATCTATGATTGGTGTATTCCCAAATTGATTTTGTAGCTACTATTCTCTCATTCATTGATCTAAGAGGATTCGCATTCGCTCTGAAGATAACAATGATGGAGGACTCGAAGTAAATGGTAACAATAATGGTTCCCCTTAACCAGACTGCGTCATTTACGTTTTTAGATATATTTATGATTATCGCTAAGATCCTCAGTCCCAGTACTATTGTGTGTTATGATCATCTCCATCCTGGTCGGGTGGAGTGATCAAATTTTTAAATGTTTTATTTATTAGGAGGTATTTTTTTATGAAAGACATTTCTAGCACGACCCTTCTCAATGAGACTCTGAAACGCATCACTGAAGGTTATCAGTTCGGTTGGTCAGACGAACTGACTGTAGATGCATTGCGCTTCTACTTCCAGGCATCCGCTAAGTTCTTGGCAATCCATAAGAGCAAGGATAAACCGGTGGCTCTGGAACTCCGTGATTATAATGGTGGGTTCCATTTTGCAATGGTAGTACAGTTCATGGCTCAATCTGAAGAAGGCGCAGATGAAGGTAGCTGGGCTCTCTCCTGCACGTTTGACGAGGCAGATATCGATAAGAACACTTACGAAGTATATAACTTCGCTGAGAATAAGGAAGCCGAATCTATCTTCGATCAGGTTTCCTATCAGGTTGGTGGTCTTGTATGGCGTTTCAAACAGGGCGAAACCAAAGACCAGATTACTGAAGGTACTAGCACTCAGGTTCTGTGCATCGTATTCGATTGCCTGGCTGATTATATGCGTCTCAATGCTACGATTGATCCGGAAATGGCTATTGGTGATCTCGTTGCATTCCGTAGCGAACTGGCAGGTGACAAGGTATATATCGGTGTAACTCCTGGTGCACTCCTGAAGCAGATCATCAAGCAAGATGATGTAATCGGTGTTGTTGGTGATACTAACGTAACTGCAGCCGCATAAGCAGTATAGCGTAGACACTCGTCCCGAGTCCTAGAAAGAGGGCTCGGGATTGAGGTCTATGAATATATATTTATTTTTAGTGAGAGAGGGAATTATAATATGGTAGTTGGGGTAGTAAGTGATAAAGAAAATTATACTGATATTGCGTCTGGGTTGATGAAGGATGGATACCAAGTATTGAAGGTCTCTAATACGAACAATATGAAGGATCCGGAGGTCCACAAGACAAGCATGCTACATAAAGCCGCACTCTGCAAGGTGTTGATTGTAGATCCTGAAGACGGTTCTCTTGCTGATGCTATTATACAACAGGCTATTTATAATAGTCAGATTGTAATCTTGGATTCTATGAAAAAAGCAGAAGATACTATTGCTCATGTTAGAAAGGAGATTATCCATGCGTAAAATGTCCATAGGAAGATCTATGTATGACGTTGTTACAGTAGACGAATATATTAGACGTACTGGTATCAATCCAGAGGCCATGCAAGCCATGGCTAGTGATACTGCTATCGAAAAGAACGGATATGTATATCCTATTATAAATGCTGGTGTAAGAAACTCTACTCTTATTGGTGTGAGAGATTATGGCGGAGCATTGAAGTTTACCAAGCCTGAAACTGCAGAAGATAAACAGGCACATTCTTCAAGCCATATCATTGATCTGAATAAGAATACTAATGGTGTAGTTGGCATGATTCAAAAGACTGCCCAATTAGAAGCAGCAGAAAGAACTGTATTGATATGCAAAGATAACGTAACTCAGTTCATGATTAAACCTGATGATACTCCAGAGTTTGCTTTGTTGAAGAAAGCATTAAACCAAAAGAATATTGATATGAGTAGTTATCGCCATCGTCATGGTTCTGACTATTCTAACAATATGCGCATTCTCACTACTGCTGATAGTATTACTTTTGGTAAGATGAAAGCCATCGCAGAAGCTAGTGATATCGAAGTAGAACTCATTATGAGAGATAAACCAGGTTGTGCCAATCCCATAGGAGAAGAACTGAGAGCTACTATTATTTAAGGGGGAAGCAAATTGAATCAAGGACAATTTATCCAAAAGTTTAATTCTAACCCGAAACATGTATTGCAGATCAATCCTGAACTGTTTAAGAGGGATGAGAATGAGATAATAGAGAATATCAAGTTGTTGTATCTCTCTATTCAGAAAACTATGGGTTTGGATAGTTACTTTACTATTCATATTCGTAACTTTACGGTCATAGAGGATTATGATTCGGTAAGAGCTATTCTCTCTAAATACCAAGAGGCTGCTATCAAGAAGAGTGTCAAACTTAGAGGTAATACTGAGAACAGATTCAACTTCATAGATCTCAAAGAGTCTGATGTGAAGATACTGATCATCGAGATGTACTTAGAGGCATATGATACACATGAGATTGTAGAAACTGTATTAGCAGTTCCTAGAGTTGTTAATGGGCAGTATGTAAATCTTAATGGGAATGAACGCCAAATGATGTTTCAGATGGTTGATGCATCTACATATAACAACCAAACTAGCAATGCCAAGAATCCTATGGTAGTATTTAAGACCAACTTCCAGCCTATAAAGATCTATAGAAATATCTATACTCTACATACTATCACCAATGAGGATGTAGAGTGTGTTCACTTTGACTGTGATACTTTTAGCAAGAGTCTTCCAGCTTGTGAATATATCTTTGCAAAGATGGGTTTGGCTAGAGGTCTTCAGTTCCTTGGATTAGGAGGACAGATTTGGATTCATCCGACACTTCCTCCATTTCCAGAAGATCATTATATCTTCCAGCCTGCTAAATTAAGTGATGCAACCCATTACTACGTTGCTGTTCCTAGACAGTTGTTTAATAGCAACTATGTATTACAGCACGTAGTAAATACTATTCTTAATGAGTCTACTCGTAAGTTTATGACTTACGAGGGGATAAATAGCAATGATACTTGGTTGGAAGCACTAGGTAGACATTATAGTTTGGCAACTCCTAGAAGTAAGGCTATTAGTGTTCTAAGCTCTTTCGAGATGGTATATGATCTGATTACTAAAGATATATCTAGAATGGATTACAATGATATGCAAGATGTATATCAAGTACTTAGATGGTGTATGTATGAATATAATGCATTGATTCTGAAATCTAATCTGGATATTTATCAGAAGAGATTCAGAGTTGGGGAATATGCTGCATTCTTGATTGCTCCTAAACTCTTTAAAGCCATGTGTACTCTTGGAGATATGGGTGATCGGGTAAATACTATTAGTATCAAGAAGAGAATCATAATCCCATTTGATTACCTCTTAACTGAATTGGGGAAAGAATCCATAGTAGTTTTCAATGATACTGTAACTGATTGTGATAGTTTTAATGCTATACGATATAGCAAGAATGGTCCTAGTGCTATAAGCGAGAATAATGGTAACGCAGCCATGCCTGTAATCTACCGTTATTTACATCCTACTAGCTTGGGGGTATCTTGCTTGAACACATCATCTCCTTCCAATCCAGGTACAAGCTCGGTATTAGTACCATTCATTAGCTTGTCTCATGGTGGATATGTAGATCCTAATTATCATGAACCTTCTGGATGGAGAGATAGATTAGCTAACAGCGTTAATGAATACAATAAAGGATCTAAGCTGAAACAGATAGTAGAACGGGTGAATCCTGTTCTCGAAGATAGCAATGTTCCTGAGATGGCCATTAACGACTTTAAGATTAGTGACGAAGATAGAAAGAGGCTGTTATTAACAGCAAATAGATAATTATGGTGGGGAGGGGATATAATTCCCTCTCCCTTATTTTATTTTCTAAAATGGGGCGATAAGAAGTGGCAAAAACTAGACCTAATATCATTTATAATCAATACTTGAGAAGAGCTAAAAAGATAAGCGAATTAGATGAAAATGATAGTAAGGTCAAGAATCGGAGATTTAATTTAGAAGCTAAAGCATATGAGGCTTATGCTAATGATATAATTACTAAAGAGCAATGTACTAATATATTTGATGTATTAGAGGGAAAGTAGGTGTTATTATGTATGACAATTATTTTGAACCTTGCGACTATCATAAATTATTGAGACTGGTAGCAGATGTAGTGGATGGTGAAAACGTGAGTATAACTGAAGAAGATCTTCAGTATAAGATCCAAGAAGCATATGATAACAATAGACTATCTGGAACTCAATATGATCACTTAATGAGTTTATTAAACTAAATACACAATTTGATTAGGAGGATGGTAACATTGATTGAAGACAACAATAGGAAGTTAGGTAGATACTTGCACAATCTAGGAATAAGGTATGGAGAACCATTTATGGTCACGCACTCTAATGGTGATGGTAGATACATATCCCATTCCTATTCTAGAATGCGTAATTGCCATCCAGAGTATATGATAGATCTATTCTGTTTTTATGGATCTAAACTTCCTAATGAGTACAACGATACGTTACAACTATACAATCCAGATGGATCTAAATACGAAAATTGCATCCATATCACTAGATCTCCAGCATGGATTTCCACCCCTGCTGATAGAGAACGAGTAGATCAGTTTCTGAATAAGATTAGAGATTGTATATTAAGTGGTACTCTAAAAGTAGTTCCTATCACTACTGGATATAGAAGTAATTTCTTAGTAAGGCTACTCAGTTTATCTATCTTCAGTAAAGATAAATTAGGAAAACAGATAAAGGTGTGAGATTATGTACGCAGCAATAAATGCTAGACCATTAAAAAAAGTATTAAGGGAACATGGGGTTAGATATGGTGATATATTCATTTTGACTTATAAATCTAATGGAACTAATGTTGGTTACTGTGATAGAGGACCAGGGAAATCATTCATAACTAGCAAAGAGTATCAATATAACTATTTTTCATTCCTACCAGGAGACAAGATGTGGATACTGAAACAAGATGATCGTGGCTATATTATGATTAATGAAAAAGAGGAGAAGTACATTGAAGCTATGGATCCTCATTTCTTACAACGAGTCATAACCTTAATTATGACGAATAGAGTCAAGATTAATGTTATCGTTAGAAGTCCACGTAGAGGAAAGATATTTAAGATAATTGAATCCTTGTTTGGATCCACTCAGCATCTGGGAGAATTGATATAACCCACATAAGTGTAAAAGTTTGAATACAACTTTTTTTAAGGGGTGATTATTATGGCAGACGTTAATAGCATATTTAAGAGATATTGGATATACAGTAAGACTGAAGCGACCCAATTAAAGAGCGTCACTAAAACAATGAGTAGTAATGACTTCAAGCTAGGGACTGTTGTAACCGAAGGTGGTATTGCTAAAGCTTATACTAGTATCATTAGAGATAAGAGTAAGATAGCATATCCAGATTCGGTTATAGTACGAGAAGGGGATATTCGGAAAGTCCATTACACGCGACATTTATTATAAAAGATGAGAGAGATAGCATAATAGCTATCTCTCTTTAATTTATTAAGATCATGGTAACACAGTCATAACTATAATACGGGAGGAATCGTAATGCATCCACTAAAAAAGAAATTGATTGAATTAGATAAAGATACTCTAGCAAGAATAGCTGCTGTTACAATACTGCAAATGATAATACAAAGCCATTCTGATAAGCAGATGATTGATGAGATCCATGATACATATGGAATTGATAAAGAAGTTCTTGAGAAAACAAGACAAGAGATTTTAGAAATGGAGAATAAAGAATATGATAATCCATTCGAGTCTCTAAAAGCACATACTAAATATTTTGAGAGCGTATTAATAACAGAACCGGAGGAAGGTGAAAAAGATGAAAGAAGTAGTGACTAGAGACTTTGGCTTGTGCCCAAAATGTGGTTCTCGGTTACTGTACTTGACTAGCGTATATCAATTAGGATTACCATCGGCTGGCGGAAGAACTCTAGAAAGGATTATAGGAGAAGATAAAGATATTACTGGAGTATGCCCAACTTGTAATAATAAGGTTAGATTGACTAGCTCTATTTATGGTATCACAACTCCTGAATACTACAAGTTAGCAGAAGATCAGGAGAGAATAAATAAAAAGGGTATGAACCTGATAGGTTATGTAGATGAAAGGGGATAATTAAATGACAAAGAATCTTGGTCCTAATCCATTTAGGATGGGTGCATTCGTAAGAGATTATATCATTCATGCCGACACTATTACTAGATGGATGGGGAAGGACGAACCAGAAAAGGTTAGAACGATCTTAGAGAGTCTGTATCCTGATAACGTATTCTTCAGAGAAGGATGGTTCATGAGGATTATCTCTACAGACGCATATGGAGATAAAGAGAATGATCCTAATAGATTCTGCTTCTATATGGTTAGAGGAGTTAACATTGGTAATTTATCATTGCATAATGGAGAAAGTACTATTCTAGAAGAGCATGTGGTTAAGGATATGGGTAAGTGCATTATTCATATCCCAGATCAGTTCTATAAGTATGGTACTTTCATTGTGCTAGAGGATACTATAGAACAATCCTTTAAACACATGAGTAGTATATTTGAGCCAGATGGTAGTATAGAGAAAAAGACTCCTACCTATAGAGAGCAGTATTGGTCATGGATTCAGGAAAGCGTATATGAAGATCTCATGGATATGATCAATACAGTTACTCAGAATTATACTGCATTTAGTACGTGTTATCCATATGATACTATGTCTGTATATGGCATAAGCAGTATACTGGTAGCCTATAACTATTACAGCTGTCTCTTAGACAAGAGGCTGGGTAGCTACTGTGTAATTAACGTTAAGGAGAGAATAAAGAAGGAAGTTAAACCTATGCTCTATCAATTAATGGATTATGAGAACTGGGCACTAGACGATCAGTTCTTTGTAAACAATCCTGGAGAGATAGAGAATATTCTGAAGATTATGGAGATATTGAATGCTAGTGAGTATAGAGATCCAGCTATTACTTTAATACAGATTAAGAAGATTGGAGAGAAAAAGTAAATGTCAACTGTAAGCAAAACTAATGGAGAGATTCGTGACTTCGTAAAGACTGGTTATAAGTATTTGACCTTGGAGTTCCCAAGTGCTATTGAGTATGAAGGAGAAACGTACCCATGCGCTGCTACTCTATTCTATGCTCTAAAGAGTACTAATCCCAAGATAATGAGAAAGATTGCTAGGCTGAGTCCTAATAAGGCTAGGCAGAAAGCAGCAAATCTTCCTTACAATGAGGATTATGAGGAGAACAAAGAATTCTACTTAGAAAAGGTATTGTTACTGAAGTTCAAGAATCAGGTTTTAGCAAACTGGTTGATAGCTACTTATCCTAAGAATCTGGTGCATGTGGTTACTCATATGGATGACTGGATTGGAGTACGTCAAGATACTGGTAAGGGATACAACGCTCTTGGTAAAGCTCTTATGAAGGTTAGAGATATCCTGATAGAGCAAAAGAAATCCGAAAAGAAATAAATAAGATTTGAGAGGAGTTATTCTCCTCTCTTTTCTTTTTTATAAGGAATACATAGTCATAATCGTATCCAATCTTTTTTGTAAGGAGGAATTCTAATGTCGAATGTACTTGGTGGTTGGAATGTAAATGTTACTGTTGATAAGATGCCTGAAAAAGTAGCTACTGCTTTCTATGACGTCTTCTCCAGATTCTTTGGGGCAGAATATACTCCGATTGCTTATCTGGGTGATCAGGTAGTAAATGGTCTCAACCATGCTATTCTCGCTGAACAACTGCTGACTACTGGTCGTGATACTAAGAATGTAGTCATTATCGTTCTGAATGAACAAGATGACGGATTCTCTCTCGTATCAATCACTCCGGTAGTAAAAAGCTCTGAAGGCTGTGGTGCAGTTAAGATCGACGTTAAGACTGATATTCCGGCTGATGCAAAAGCATCCTATGATGTTTGCCTGGCCGGGTTCGTTGGTTCTAATGTAAAACCGTTTGCTCTGCTGGCTACTCAGATCACTAAAGGCACGAATTATATATTTGCTGTTGAATCTCAGGCGGTAGCTCCTGATACTAGCAAGAAGGTAGTTCTGTTGACCACTAATGAAATGACTAAGAGTGTTAAGTTCGAAACCATTCTTGAGTAATAACACAGGCACGAGGGGCGTAATGCTCCTCGTGTTTTATTTTTCTTAGACAACAGTGTAAATTGATATAGAAAGGAGTTATACTATGGCTGATGAAGAACAATTAAACAATGTTCCCAAAGAGGGAACTGGAGCGGAAAACGATACCAAAGAAGAGGTAGTAGTTGATTTTGATGACTTCACTGCTACTAAGATGAAAGAACTATCGGCAAAGGCAGACACTTATACTGATGAAGAGAATATCAATATATTGACTGCTAGAGTTCTTAATCTAATCAAAGCCCAAGCCATTAAAGGCAAATACTCACTGAGCGTATTATACGCATCTGCTTCCATGGATTTTAAACCTAAACTAAGAGGAGCAGTTATTAACAACTTATTTGTTTTGGGATATGTAGTAAGAGAAGTTATGGAAGGCGATACTGCTATTGGTTTCACCGTAACTTGGGACGAATAAGAGAATTTAAAGCGGGGGAGAATTATGAAGAAGTGGTTTCTTGCTATGTTGTTTGCAGTTACCCTTATTATTCCTACCCAGTGTAACGCAAACGTAATTCATAATATTCAAGATAATATTGGGGCTGATAAGGCTGCTCATTTTGCTGTGTCATACCTGATCAATGATCAGTTAGCTAGACATACTAAGATGAGTGCCTTTGAGAGATTTCTTACAGTAGCAGCCATTGGTGCTACTAAAGAATTGGTAGTGGATGATAGATGGGATAGTGGAGATTTTGCTGCTGACTGTCTAGGAGCCTTGGTATACGAAATTAGATTTTGAATCATATACTATAATAGTGAGGAGAGTAGGTTAAATCCTACTCTCCCTCATATTTGATATACTCAAAAACAGCACTATAAAGGAAGTGATATTATGAATAATAGATTGAAAAATATATTTAACGCATATCATAAAATATATCATCAAAGTCAAGACACTATTTATGATGATCCTAAAATCCAAATCATGAACATATCTAGATGCAAAAATATAAGAGTTCATCAAAAACGAGAACCACATAGATTTTTAAGAAAGAAATGGATGTAGATGATATATGAATACAAGATCAAGATTAGTAAATAAATTAATAAAACAAAGACAGCACTATTTTGCCTACAGATTTGCAACTAATTCTGAAACACAAAATTATACTAATTGGTTGAGAAATAGTTTACTTAGTATTAGATGCCCTATTATAAACCGTAAATCATATTTTAAATCAAAGAAGAAGAGAAGAAAATTTAAAATTAGAGTACAGATAACAGAGCCTAATGGCAGTATTATAAAAGAGGTAGAAGGTCTTTGGTTAAAAGGAGTCGAAGCTAGTTATGAATACCCGAAAAAGAATGAAAGCGAAAGCTAAAAAATTAGGAACTGTATCCATAATTTTAATTGATGATACAGGTATACTTTCAACTAATAAAACTGTAATATCTTATTCAGAAAGAACTGACCTAGAGTTATGTAAGAAATATCCTATCATAAATTATCCTGAGAGGTGATTAAATGAGATTACGACGGTTATATCTAAGAGGATATGCTAATATCATGAATGCAATGAATAGATCTGAGATCAATATCGATTTTACTAAGTGTAAGAATCGTATAGTAGTAATCAGATCTGAGAATGGTAGTGGTAAATCAAGCATAATAAACGAATTGCATCCATTCTTTTCAAATCCAAATGTATTCATGGAGGACACTGATATCATTAAGACTATTGAGTTTGATCTCAATGATGGTACCATATTAGCTATAACCTATAATGGATATAAGGGAAGAACAACTAGAAGCAAAGGTAGTAAATGCTTTATCCAAAGAATATATCCAGATGGGAATGTAATAGAATTAAACCCAAATGGTAATATGACTAGTGGTAAAGATATCATCTGCGACCTATTAGATATCAATGATGATTATATGGCACTATCAGCTATATCAGCCAATAGTAAAGGTATTGGGGCTATGAAGCCAGGAGAAAGGAAACGGTTTATGGCTCTTATAGTTAGTGCTATAGCTCCATATGCAAAAATGTATAAAACCCTAGCCGCTAAACATAGTACTCTAAGATCTATGATAACAGCATTAAATGCTAAATTATCTCAATTAGGAAATATAGAAGTAATCAAAGCTAATCTAGATAAGAATGGTCATGAACTAAAGATACTAGAAAGAAAGAGAGATGAGTTATTAGCTAAGCAATCAGAGATTAAAGCTAATATGAATCTCTTAGATAAGGATGGTAGTCCTATAAAGATATATACTGATCTCTTGAATAAGAGAAGAGATATGCAAAATAAAATAGATGATATTCCAGATGAGGCTAAGAACTTTGATGAGTTAGAATTAAAAGAAAAAGAGAAAGAAGAAATACAGCTAGAGACTAAACTAGAACACTATAAAGAAGAGTTAGATAAGATTACTAAAATGGAATCTGATCTAAGAAGTGATCTAGAAGCTGATACTATTAAGCTGAAATCCCTATTTGATCCTGGTTTATTAGAAGACACTCAGAATAGATTACAACAAGCTGAGAAGAAGATGAAATTTTATATCGAATGCTTTGAGAAGCTAGGATTTCATGAGTATAATAATATTACAGAGGGAGAATATACTGTAGCTGTAGGAGCTATAGAGAGATTCAATAATACTATTAGTGTATTAGGAAACCAATTCACTCCTGGATTGTTATCTAAGAGTATCCAGTACATTAACTGTGATCCTAAAGTGAATGACTACTCTAAACTAATATCATCTCTAGAACTGAAACTAGACGAGGTTAAGAGTAGTATATCTACACAAATGGATCTAATAAATAGAACTGAGGATTATGCTAAAATCCCTAAAGATTGTAATCATCTAGATGACTGTCCATTCATCAATAGTCTAGTAAGAGATAGAAACTCTATGATGACAGATGATCAGTATGAACAGGCTAGAAGGATGAGAGAAGAATTAGTATCTTCTCTTGATGATGCTAAGAAGATGCTAAAGGAACAAGATGAGCTAATATCTTGCGTTCATCAAGTCAGAGATATAGTGAAATATATATCTAGTCTAAGCAAACTACTAAAGAAGTTTCCAAATACAGAAAATGTATTGGATACCAAACATATCGTAGATTGTATAGTAGGACTAAAGCAGTTAGATATAAACGTATCTGCTTATAAGGAATATACTAATTACGTTAATCTAATAAGTAGTACTAGTGCCGATATAATGACTCTTAAAGAGAAGATATCTAGTCTAACAAATCAAAATAAAGAAAGTTGGATGCTACAACGTTCCGTAGAAGACAAAAGTGCTAGATTGAACGAGTTAGTGGGTTCTAAACAAAGCGCACTCGCCTTATTTAGAGATACCCAAAATTCCATTTTAAGCGTGAAACAAAGGGTCGAGTATCTGAACACAGCAAAGGCTATTAAACGCGAATATGAGACGTTTTCCGAAGAGATAAAGAAAATCTCTCAAGATATAGATTCTATGTTGAACAATGTAGAGCTATACAAGAAATATGAAGAAGATCTCAATTCCGTTAATATAGAATACAATGATGTGTCTATGATATCTATACCAGACTTACAAAAACAGATAGAACAAGCTAAGTATCAAATGGTTTTATTCGAGCAATATAGAAAAGATTATAATAACTATAATCAATTATACGACAAAATCGAAATGGTAAAACAATCTGTAGGGATCAATGGTATTCAAGCTGAGATTATGGATTATACTATGAATCAGATTCTCAGTATGGTTAATCAGTTATCGGCAATGATGTTTGGTGGACGATTCTCTTTAGAGAAGTTCGAGATCACTGCAGACGATTTCTTGATCAGCTTCTATGATAGTGAGACTGGTAGCATACGTCCAGATATAAGTATGATGAGTGCCTCTCAGCTAGGACAATTATCCATGATTATTAGCTTCGTCTTATTGCATAATGCATCTGAGAAATTCAATATAATCAGATTAGACGAGGTAGATAATAATCTCGACAATGACAATAGATTGAGGTTCTTTAGTTTAGTTTACACTATTATGCAAATCCTGAACTTTGATCAGGCAGTTATTATCTCTCATAACGTAGAGTTAGATCTCTCTAATTGTGACTTGATAATAACACGGCTTCAGAATATCGAGCAATATAAAGCACTACTAAATTCTGGCGCTAATATTATTGCCGATTTTACTAGAGCCAGATAGTGTAAGGGGGAAATAAATATGGATGTCGGGACGATTATCGTGGTTGTACTAGCTGTAGGCAGTGTGATTGCTTATGTCTTGGCAGACAGAGAGTAGAGGTAAGCAATATGTGTATTACAGCAAGTCAACTTCATTATGCTACTATGTATCCCAGATTCTATATTACTCGTGATCATGAAGAGTATGATATAGATGATGGGTATGAGTACAAATTCAAATCATTAGGAGGTAACTATCATGGCAACAGCAAAGAAATCGACTACGAAGAAGACGAAGGATACCAAACCAAAACCCAAAGCTACATCTACTAAAAAGAAAGAGTCAAAAATATCAACTAAGTCTCATATTCCAGTCGATATCAAACCAGTCCCAAAAGGAGCTCCGGCTAACAAGCTAACTACAGCTCTTCAGAATCGGGATGAGTTGATGGAACAAATGGCTGAAAAGAAGAAATCTGTTGTGTCTGAGAAGAAGCGCATTAGTATCACATTGACCGAAAATCAGGCCGAGGCTCTTAAGATCTTGGCAAAGGCACATAAGTGTTCTATTGGTGAATTGATTGGTTCTGAACTATTAATTATGTATCTGAGCAATTCTGCTGAGGATATGAAGTTCATGGCTCTGAACCATCATGACTTGATAGAACAAGTTATTGTCGGTAATTAAGTGGGTAATTGTAGGCTAGGGTTAATTCCCTAGCCTATATTATATTCTATATACATATATTAGGAGGAAAAAGAAATGGAATGGACAACAGATGGAATCAATGAAAGTGTATTCTTTGGAGTACGTAAAATTGTATTAGAGGAAGTGACCTCTAAATCTGAATATCTCAGAAAGTGTGATGAGAAGTTTGATGATCAGATCACAAGAGGTATAACTTATCTATATATAGATAAGCTGGCAGAGTATATGGGCAAGACTAAAAGACAGCTCACTGGCTTAGATATAAAAGATAATAAGTACAAAGATCAGATCATAAAAGAGCTGATCGATATGTTCATTGGGGATGAGATGGAGCAAGTTGCTTTGGAGGTAGATGGTTTCGATAATAAACTGACTAATATATTTAGTGAGGACCTAGTGTCTTTTGCTGAATATCTTCTAATCATAAATGGTCTGGCTGGCCATATTAACAAAGGGTATACCTCTAAGACCAAATATGATAAAGTTATGAATGCTGAAATCCGATTCTTCTTAGAGGAGGTTATGAACGATCCCAACACTAAGTTGAATAAAATCGTTATCAAAATGATTGAGCATGCTCCGCTGTATTGTAGAAGAAAGATAAATCGTTCTAAATTGGAGGTAAACAATGGATAATGAGAAAAAGAAGTCTAAGGGTCTGATTGAGATATTACGTAAGGTCTATGATAAAGACGACTTAATGTATATCATACTAGTCTCATTCACTATTACAGTGATCTTTGGAGATGAATTTAAAAATATTGCCGGAGAGAACTATGAGTTAGTTAGATTTCTAATCCTCATGGTTTTAGCCTTTTACACTATAAGCTATATTAAGTTGTGCATAGTAGCTAAAGAGGCTAAGGAATTAAGAGAGGTTATAGATAACACCAAAGAGCTAGATGATCATTATGCACAAGCATTAAAGTTGTATAAGGATAATCTAGAGGCATCAGAACAGTTGAGAAACGCTTATGTAGAAGCGTCTAATAGTCTGAAACTAAGAATAGAAAAATTGGAGAAAGAGGAAAAGGAGAAGGAGGGTATAGAATGAACCAAAGAAAAGGATGTTTAGGATTCATTGTCTTCTTGGTAGTGGTAATAGTAGGAACATTCTATATGCTAAATGCTCAATATGTAACTAAGAGATTTGGCGGTACTACTACCATAGATATCCCTGCTGGTAAGAAGTTAGTTCCCTATACAGTACAGTGGGAACCCAAGGAGAGTAATCTCTGGTATCTTACTGAAGATGCAGAGCCTGGATATAAACCAAAGTCCTATGAGTTTAGAGAATCCTCTAACTTAGGAGCATTAGAGGGCAAGATTGTATTCGTAGAACACGATAAGGAGAAGTAAGTAAATATGCGAGTAATCTTCGAAGATAAGAACCTGATGATGGAATGTATAAAGATAGGTTGGAACAATGAAAGAAAGGTTATCTACTTTTCTAATGGTATTCCTACTGATACTGAAGAGGTGAGCGGATCTGATGTCGTATCCGGCAATGCTGTTATCTATAAGAAAGGTCTTAGCACCATTCCTGTGAAGTTTAGCAGTGTTAATGAGTTCTTCATTGCTATGGAGAATGAAATTCAAAATAATGGTTATGTATCTATATGGAGGAGATAAAACCATGACAGGAGTTGGTAAAAAAGATATCGGTGTAGTTGTGATTGATAGTTTACCAAGGGCACAGTCTCTTAGTTCTAGAGGTCATCGTAGGTTGGTTGGAATCAATAGAGCCAAAGCACTGGTAATTTCTAAAGATGGTAGGGAGACTATTAATAAAATTAAAAATATACTCTCAAAGGTCGTCCCAAAGTCTAAAAAGGTAGTAAAGTATAAGACTCATATTTGAGGTTATACTATATTGATATGAATTTGTATCTATAGGAGGAATAAGTTATGTTGTTATGTGTTCATGTTTCCAATGGTTCTAGGCACCTGATCGAAGCTAATCGTGTTGTCTACGATAAGGAATATGATTGCATCTGGATAGATGAGGGTAGTACAGATTATGATCCATGGGTATATGATGACTATGAGGATAAATCAGGTCTCTATATAGATAATACTACTCTCAAAGAATATCAGATCAGTGTTACGAAATCGTATGGCGCTAAGTTTAGCTCTATCACTGCCGGTAATATCTCTGATATATATGATCGTATCGAGCAAGAACTCTTCGAGCATAATAAGGTATATATCGAAATGCATAAGCTAACTAAGTAATACATGTGGATCACCTAGTTAATTCTAGGTGATCCATTTATCTGTATAAGGAGGTATAGTATGGAGCATAATATCGTAGAAAAGGAGTTAGTATTATTCCAAACGATGGTAGATCCTCATTCAGTAGTAGACTCTACTATCAGTTGGGCTATTGATAACTACATTGATAGCAAACCAGTAGTTACTAAATCAAGCCAAGGGATTCCTAATTCTAGAACTACCATAACTATAATAACCACTACTCATAGTAACAGTGGAGAGGTAGATGAGGAGACTAGGGAGAGATGGAGAAAGGAACATGATGAATTCGTTCAAAAGCAAGTACAGGCTACGTCTCAACTAAATTATCTAAGAATATCAGGAAGTACCAATTATAGTGACGTTTATTCCCTACCTCCTGAATACCAGTATGAGGCTAGACAGATCATCGATCAAAATAATATGGATGACGAAGATTGATTAATACAATGACAATACCCTAAATGGGTATTGTTTTTTTTTATAATAAACCAAATATAAAATCAATAATATACTATAGCTGTGAAATAGACGAAAGTCTATTTATACTAAAAGGATGTATCGGAATTTCTATTTGTTTTTTAGTAGGAGGGATACTAAATGGAAGAGAAAGAGTTTACGTTAACTAAAGAAGAGTTTGAGCAGATTAAAGAGGATCAGAGATTTAAAGATCAGCTCAAAACAGTCGGTCTGACTGTACTAGCCATGTCTCTATTACTATTTGCTGGTAATAGAGCTGGTGTGGTTCACTTTGGTAAACTACCGGCTAGAATTCCTATCAATGCTGAAATTCTTGCTGCTCTTGGTAGTGTTATCAAAGATATCTTATTGGAGATTAGAAGAGAACGGGCTAACGATCGTCTGTTCTAAATAATCCACTAACACAAACGGTAATCTACGGATTACCGTTTCTTTTTTGATTGGAGGGTATACTATGTCTATGTTTTGTTGTGAGAAATGTGGTGGTATTGATAATACCGCTATTGGATTCTATTGGTCTAAGGATATGAAAAACATGTGGCCAGAGTGGGCCGAAGGAAAGGCTCTTTGTAGTGAATGCGCCCCTACTAAGTTTATTGATGGAGAACCAGTAGGATATAATGGATTACATGAATGGAATGGTGAGTGGCATGATAGATTCCCTAAGAGGTATTATAAGGATCTCACCGAAGAGGAGAGGAAATTATTAATTAATTACGATAAAGAAAAACTGAAGAAATTCGAATAAATCATCGTGACCTCTTAGTAATGAAATATATAAGGAGGTTATAATAATGGCGCAATATATAAAATTTGACTCGATTAAAGAAGATGGTATGTTCAAGCCATTGAATGAGTTCGAATTGGGTATGCTACCAGATATAGCAAATTATATTGCTGCAGCTGCCCCAGTAGCAGCTGCTACAATCGGAAGTGGGTATCTTAATAGTAAGAATAATAAGTTGCTCACAAAAGCGTATGGTGTATTTGATAAAGGTGTAAACAAGGTAGTTGATAAGGTTGGTGGCAAACTAGGAATGTCTGACAACTCTATCAATACTACTAAGCAATTCCTGGGGACAGATGCTCCAAAATTCGATTTCAATCAGATTAAACAACCAGTACATGATATGGTTAAGAGTGAGGTACAGACACAATTGGCTTCTAAAGGAGCAGGTGGTTCTACTCCTCCAAAGATTACCGATATTGCTCCTCCTAAGCCATCTACTCCTAGTAGTAGTGCTCCTAAACCAACTTCTTCTAGTCCTACTCTAGTTCCTAATAATACCCCTCCTAAATCATCATGACTTTTTAGTAATATTTTTATTTGATAAGGAGGCTATATTATGGAACTGATTAAATGGGACTCTTTGAATGAATCCACTACAGTAAACGAGTCTATATCTACAATGGGTAGGCAATTATGGGATTCAATTAAGAATTCTTTTGATACCGAATCTTGGGCTTCTGATAAACATGCTTCTCAAAAATATCTGAATAGTAAACGTAAATACTTTAATGAGTTATTTACTATTACTCCTCAGCTAAAGAAGAAGATGTTGACTTGGTGTTCCCAGGTTCCTGGTGCTATGTGTATGAATAAGACTGAGATCTATCAGCTGACTAATGCTATGGATACTGAGAAGCATACTGGTTATACATATGCTAATTATGGTCATGGAATGGGTTATGCTCATTCTTATGACTATGAGACTAGTCAGACTAAAGAACTTACTCTTCAGAGAAAGGCTAGAAGTAGTAATGGTGTTAATAGTGTAACTAATGCCACTTGCTCTTATATACTAGATGCTGGTAATAATAAAGGCTATTTGTTATATATCACTTTTGACTCTGATGAAATCAAACGAGTTCAGGTAGTATGTAAGAATAAGTACTCCAAAGGTGGAAATGGTGAAGGATTAGATATAGAAGAAGTACGCCAGTTCCGCACTGTTAATCCAAATGAATACAAAAATTAAAATAATCCATTACCCTACTCAATTACGAGTAGGGTAATTTTAATTTCGATTGCATATTATTACTGTGGAAGCAGTTAATGGGAGGTGAAAATATGAATGGTAAATATAAGAAAATCAATGATGATTTCGATAAACTAAGGCAAGATATCATGAAGCTTATCCCCGGCAAGGATGATAAAGGCGCTAGCTTCAAGGTAGATATGCTGTTAGATTCTATGGAGAATATCTTGTCTACTATCTTCTCCGTTTTAGATGATATTAAAAAATAATACGGATATAACACTATAGTACTAGTAGTTGCGCCCGTGGTGAAATAGGTATACACGTACGCCTTAGGAGCGTATTCTTAAGTGAGTGAGGGTTCGACCCCCTCCGGGCGCACCATATTTAAAAAATAAATATACTAGTGACAATATAGTACTCGGGGAGATTGATGTAATTCTTGATATATTCATACGGAGAGATGAATATGCGTTCATGAGGATGCGGTTTCAAGTAGTCTATCCTCGAGTATTATTTTATAATTACCAGAGACCTTCTTGTAGGTGCAGAGATGAGTCCAAAAGACAAAGTGCCAGGAACCCAAGACTGGTGCACTAGTTTGATTCCGTGAACCGCGAATGGTGCGGGCCATGCTATACAGTAGTACTGGAAGTATGAAGGGATTGATTAAAACAAATTAGTCACCTGGTTACAATTCCTTAACTAGTTCGGATGTTCTTTTGTCTATAAATTAAGCCGGCAACAGACAGAGATAACTCTGTTGTGTCGGGTAGGCTTGGGATACATGGTCATATTTGGGACGTCCGAGAATGAGAAGAAGATAGTCTGATCACCTATTCTTCTTCTTTTTTGATATTCCCCTCATTTTCGAGAGTCAATATATATTACATGTAGCAGTAGAATCCTATTGCTATGGGAGAGGGCTTTTTATATGTTTTTCTACCTCTCCCACCTCCGATATCAAATGGGTTGGAAGCTCCCATTGATATAAACTAATCTAGGTTCGAGTCCTAGATTCATGGAACTATAATTCAATAGTAGAAGCTCAGGTTTTGCCAATTTTTCCCTGAGAATCTCAGTGCGAGTCTGAGTAGTTCCGTCACTTGGCATCATAAAACTTCTAAAAAATAGTTTAGGGTAGGCTTCCATGCCTACCCTTTTCTATTTTGATTTTTTCAATAACCATTAAGTATAGATATATAGGAGGTTGATAATATGAACTACAAACTGATTGGTATTAAGAAGGATTCTAGTAACAAAGAAGGAGGATATTTCATCTCTCATATCGAAGAACGTAAGGGAATTAACCAAGAACAGGCTATGGCTTGGGCTACTATGGTAGATCTATTTAAGGATAAGAAAATCCATATTGGGTTTGTACAAGATAGGTCTCAAGGTGGGGTTATGACTCTCTACTGTGCTAGAACTATTGAAGAGGTAGATGATAAGGCTAAAGATCCTCTTCTTACATATGCAGTAATTCCTAGTGATATGCAGATTGAATACATAGATCAGATTGAAGCATTATTAGAATTGTAATACAACTATAGTGGAGTCTCTTAATTGAGACTCCATTGTTTGTCTGTAAATTGAACCAAATATGATGATATATTATAGTAGTGAAAGGAGATGATATATCATGGGGATGCAATATCCAGCAGATAAATATGATCTGATGAAGCTCAATGCACTATCAGCAAATATAAGGAATATCCGCTATCTTGGCAGATATTCTCTTAGGGAATTTGCCGAAGTATTCAGCGTATCTCCGCAAACAGTGTCAAATTGGGAGAAGGGAGGAATAAGATGGTTATCATTCTATGGAATAATAGAGCGTATCGGGAGAGAAATGACTCATAATACCTCTCCAGTTTTTGATCCATTAGTCTCTTATATCATTTTAAATTATAAGGATGAAGATTATAAGGAGAAGTGTAAGTTAATCGAAGTAGTAGCATTTGCTACAAAAGGAGGAGCTAGTGATGAAGAATTATTAGATTTATGCAAGGATCTTAATTTAGACAAAATCGAAGTAGAAAGGAATTACGATTTTATTGAATGCCTGAAGAAATGGATTCCGCATATGTAGATTAATGAAGGAGGATATATCATGGAAATTGATAGCATGGCAAAAGAGGATTTTATCGAACTGGTGAAGGTGATGCGGAGCCGTATGAAATTACGTATCCGCACTTACCAAGACAAGGCTGATTATGGGATGGTGATCGCTCTTTACAATGTATTACTCTGCATGGAAGAAGAAGCAGAGGAAATAAGATGTGAGTATACCTTTAACATTAAAAAGGCGAGCAAAATGCGTCTTGAGTGGCTGGATAAGTACCAGGAGGAGGCTGAGTACAATGAAGAAAAGAATAAGACTCGCAAGAAGACTAGGAAGTCTGATTCATAGGTTATTAGGAGGGAGGTAGAATGACTATAATAGAGGCATTAAGAATTGAATTGGATAATATGTATAACAATCTACAAGTTCAAGGGAGGGATGAGGAACTACAGAAACTAAAAGAGTTAGCAGAACCAATTTTCGAAACGCTGCAAGGATGGGAGAAACATTGCGCTTATCAGTTGATGACTGGTAGAACCACTCCCATGGATGAGAAATTCAAAGATAGAATCAAGTCTGATATTAAAAGACTTGGAGAATATATGGAGGGATTAAAATGAAGTACAAGGTTGTTAAACTGACCCAATTGTTAGAAAATGATCAGATCCATGTGAAAACCATCGCCACTAAGGACGGAGAACCTGGCGATATTATTGCTGAAGTAATGCAAATTCTGGAATTCAAGGGTAAGACTGTAGCGTCTGCAAAGATCTGGAATGATGCTGCAGACAAACAGGATCTCGTGGCTATCACCACAGAGGTCTCTCCTGTAAATAATCCTGACCAGTATATCTTTGCATATGCATGTGTTCCTGAATCGATGGACCTAACCAATGGCCATCAATTGGGGAAATTGTTAGAGCTCCAGCTCTAACAGCACATATCCTCACATCTACTTGGCCCCTAGTGGGCCCTTCTTTTTTGCCTAAAATGCCCCATGCGCAACATTTAGGTAATTACGACACCTAATTGAAAGGGGTGAGTTAAAATGATGCAATATTGTCAAGTCCCACTTCCTGAACCAAAGGAAGTGATTAAAATCGATCATCTTCCCGAATTTGATATTGAGGATTATGATCTTACTAAGTCTAAGAATCTTACTAAATTCTTTTTTGCTGTAGAACGTATTTGTAGACAGTCATGGTGCTATCAGAGAATGATCCAGTTCCTGAGACAACACTCTGATATGAATAAATGTGCTTTCTATAAGAATGTGAGTAATCTAGATACTCCATCAATTCACATACATATTCATCATGCCATTCCGACTTTATTTGATATAGTGGCCACTGTATACCAAAAGAGATTAGCTTTGCATGAATCTATAGAAGAGAATGACATAGCTCAAGAGGTTATGTGGAACCACTATAGGATGGTTATAGGTTTAATACCATTATCTGAGACAGTGCATGAGTTGGTTCATAATGGGTTCCTATTCGTTCCTACATTTGCACCTTTCGGGTATTACAAAGTTTTCTTCAAAGAGTACGATCCTTGGATCGACCCTGAACTGAAACGTATACTAGCAACCAATGAGCACTATTCTGCTCAATATGAGTTTGCTAAAGAAACCAAGATACTGAATGTATCGTCTGTTTATATAGATCCTACTGGTAGTTATGAGTTCCCTAAAACTGAAGATATAATCAAAACTTTACAGACTAGAATCGATAGATATAATAACGCTCTAAGAGAGCAACAAGAGAACGCATTGGCTATAAGAGAACAGCAAGAAGGAGGGGTGATTGGTAATGTTAATATCACGGTCACAAACGAAACCAATCCCATTGGTATTACCTAGAATCACTAATGAGAGTATGATTATAGCTAGACCAAAGAATAGAGAAGAATGTATTGTTAACTTTTCCTCTATTATTGAGACGGCTAATAGAAAAGAGATTACTCTTACTAAAGCTATGAAGGATATTGCTAAAGAGCATAAAGTGAATGAGTGTATAGCTGTAGTTCATCAAGCTATGTTTTATGAGAATACAGAATATAGAGATGCTGTATTAGAGTCTATAAATAATATCAAGATGCAGTATGTTGATGCTGGTACTGATTTCCAATTGGATAAGGTATTAGAAGATGTAGTAGAAATGGATCTAGCTGCTGAAGATACCTATATGACTGAGATGTTGACTGAGGGTGTATTATCTTGGACTAGTAGCCAACTTCAGGGATTGAATAAACTAGGAAACGATGCTAAGGATAGTTATAATCAAGCCAAGAATGATGTTTTGGGCTATATAGGTTCTAAACTAACTAGTGGTTTGATGAAAGGTGCTCAAGATTATCTAAGCGATCCTGAAAGAAAAAAGAAGTTTATCAGCAACATGTCTGATACAGCTAATAAGGTAGTTGGTAACACTATAGACAAAGCTGCTGGTACCACTAAAGATAAATTGAAACCATATGTTCGAGGAGCTAAATTTGGTGCTGGAGTAGTAGCAGTACTTGGTGGTATGGGTGCTATGTTTAATAGTCTCACTAGTCAGGATAATATAAATAATGCTAATCCAGGAGTAGCTACTAGAATGATTAATAGTCTGAATAAGATGCTAAATATTCTTACTGGTAAAGCGCAGACAGCTCCTCCTCAGCAGCAGGGCATAATCTCTAAGATTATTGCTAAGATTAAATGGGCTATACAAGCCCTAGGGCGTAAAGTGGGGTTGGTAAAATGATTAAGTTTGTAGATCAGCCCAGCGTATTAGATTCTCTTCCCAGAATACAATATAGAGATATGACTATCGAAGAAGCTAGATTAATAGAATCCCTTGATGGTACCGTCTATATTTTTTTAGATGATTATATCTCTTTAGTAGAGTCTGGTAAAGAGGGCCTAATATATAGCCATTATCATGTAGATCCATCTAAACTAGGAGTTATAGTTGATGAGGTTAGGCTAATAAATAATCCTCATTATCTAAGAAATAAAAAGAAGTATATTAAGAACACCAAGGTGTCTATACGTCCACTAAATACTAAGCATCATACTAAACTTATAGAGGATGCTATATCATTTTATGAGCAATACCAAGACTTTACTCTCTTTGATCAATTCATAAACGAAAGTGATATAGAAGATTTGAAGAATGGTTTTGTTCATGGAATAACCAGTGCTATTAGAAGTGAGGTTCCTAAACAGATTAACCAAGCAAAAAGAGAAGCAAAGGATAATCTAAAAAGAACAGCTAAGCAAGGTGCTGCTCTATTAGGAACTCTTTATGTAGGGAAAAAGATAGCTGATCATGTTGCTGATAATGATGCTAGAAAACCAAGATGGCAGAGATCAGAGTTAATTAAGAAGCTAAGAGTACTAGCTGGCAAAAAAGCAGAGTATGAATCAAAGTATGAACGGGCTGAAAGAGAGCACTGGGAGAATAAGGGAATAATTGGTAAGATACTATGGAAGATAAAGGCTGCTATAAGAAAGTTGACTGATAAATTACATAGTATGCTAAATAGATGATGGAAGACATGAGAGTAATTATAAAGGAGGTTGAATCAATATGCTATTTAATACTAGAGAGAATACTAAGTCTGTTCTAGAAGAGATGAGCTATCTTCCTATTGATGAAGAGGCAGATTCTGAAACTGAACAACTTAGCTTATTTAAGATTTATGAGAGACCTAATTGTGATCAGTATATGATCAGTGTAGAAGAAGGATATCGATTCTGTCATGAGAATAATATTGGTTTTAACGAATTGATTGAGAAAGTATCTGAGATGAATAGAATTTGTGAATCAGATATTTGCTACTCCATTCGTCCTAGCACTATCTGTATGAATGAAGAAGCTAATAATTTATACAAATCTCTCATTAAAGAGGGTAAGGAAGTATACGCTAGAGTAAACCAAAATCCTCTTGCAAAAGCATTTGGAGATAAGCTACAAGAAGCTGTAGAAACTGATAATAGCGAAGCCATTGATGCTATTGTTAATGAAGGTCTTGGAGACTTTTTCTCAGGGGTTAAAAGAGGAATCAGTCAAGGTGCAAAAGATACTGCTATGGGTGCAGTATCTGTAGGACTCAATGCTGCTAAAAATGCAGTAAGCAGTGGTGTAAAATCTGCTGGTGAAGGTGCTGCTAGACGTAGACTGGATAGCTTTGCTCCTACTCAAGCTATTCAAAACATTGCTCAAGCACATGGTGTTAGTGGTGAGGGTTTGGAAGCAGTTGGTGACTTTGTTAATGGTATGAAGAGATCTCTTGCTAGTACTGTTGGTGATATGGCTAATGGTGGAGCTGGAGCTGTTGCAGATAAACTAAGAGATATGTTTGATCAGGTTACTCAGAAGATTAGCTTCTTTAGCAGAAAGCTGGCCAGTGGTGAATATGATCAGAATAAGAAAAGCTTAGTTCAAAAGGGAATAGATGCGCTTATTAGACTTAAAGATGCCATCATGAATAAGATAAGAGGTATCAAGAAATAATGGAGGGATAATCATGCTGATTAATGATAATACCCCTCAAGAAAATGAAATGGCTAATGAGTTTTCCAATAATTTAGAAGCATATGTAGAAAGTGGTATTTTCCAATATAAGATGGCTGAGTTTATTCTTGGAGAATGTGGTACTCTAGATGATATCCAAATTATTGCTAATGATATTAAGAACACCACGTTCCCATTAAATAACTTGAATGAATCTGCTGATGATGAGGGAATTACTGCTATTGGTGCTGCATTAGGTATCACCAAATATACTGCTGGGAAACTCGTTAAAGAACCTAGATCTGCTAAAGTATTATTCCGTGCTCTAAGAGATAAATTAGAGGAGATGGAAAGTAGGAGGGCAAGAGCTAGGGCTGAAGAGGGTGGATTCATTGCCACTGTTATTTATACTATTAAACAAGCCATTGCTTGGTTAGTGAAGAAATTCAAAGACCTGAGAGATACTGTAGTCGACGCTTGGAATGATAGAGAGGCTGGTTCTTCTCAAGCCAAGAGAGATTATATTTGGTTGATGAATAAGAATGTAGATTATGTAGCCAATAATAGTAAATGGTGGTGAATGATATGCCGTTCTTTAAACCACAAAATCTCAATGAGGGATTCATGGATAAACTGAAATCTACTGTTACTAATTCCACTAACAAGCTTCTTGGTAAGCCGAAAATGAATATATACAAAACAACTACGGAAGTGAATGAGAAGGACGTTCCTCCCCATATCGCTAAACTAGTTGATGAACGGCAAAGGGCAATAAATCAATCTAGATCTTAATGGAATTAATTAACTTACTTGACAAACCTATAATGGCTGAACTACTGTGTTCAGCTAATACCATAATGGAAGGAGTTATGAAAAATGCTGATTAAGCAGAATCAGCTGTTGGGAGAAGCAACTGCTCTCCTCGACAGCATAGACCATCTTAGTCTGAGTGAGAGTGCTTTTGACCCGAGTATGGTAAATGTACGCCATAATTCTCGTCTTGGTCAAGATCTCATTCAGCTGGAATCATTCTTAGGTTTTGCTCAGTGTTATGGCATCGAAGATGCTGGACTTGCTATCCATAGAGTATGTGAGGCTAATAGTGTTCCTCGGGATAACTTGGGCTTTGTAGCTAATGAAGAAAATATCATTGCTGATGATGAATTGGCTGATACATTTACTCAATTGGCCGAAGCTGGATTTCCCTGTCACGTTGCTCGTATTTCTAGTGATAGTTTGTATTACAGCTCTTTGATGGAAGCTCTTGAAATGGATCAGGAATATGCTACTCTTGATGAGAGTGTAAATTGCTTGAACTATTTGAACGAGTCCATCATCACTGATGCTAAGGATAAACTCTCTAGTGGATTTAATACCGCTAAAGGAAAGGTATCCTCTGGTTATGACTATGCTAAGGATAAAGTATCTGGCGCATATGGTGTGGCCAAAAACAAAGTGTCAGGAGCTGTATCTGTAGTATCAAAGAAACTGGCTAGTGTTCGTAAGGCACTTGCTGCTAAGGCGGCTGAAGCCAAGAAAGCTCCGGCTAGTGCAAAAGCTCTGATTGTTCGTCAAATGGATAAGCTGAAAGCTATGGCTAAATCACTAAAATCCAAACTGTTCGATTTGAAGGATAGTGCTGGTAAGAAGATCTCTGGTGCTGCTAAGAGTGCTAAGGAGATGGGTGGCAAAGCTGCAGATGCTGTTAGCAACCAGGCTTCTAAAGTGAAGAATGGTATTACTAGTGGTATTGACAAAATCAAGAGCAAATTCTCTAAGGAGGGGTAATAATGTCACTGTTTAAATCAGCTATACAGACCCTTTCCGAAATGGCTATTAATGAGTCTGGTCTTACTCTACCAGAGACAGCTGATCGTACTCTCTTGGAAGATGTAGCTCAGATGCTGACGAATATGCCTTCTCTTAACGAGCAGGAAATGCGTTTTAGTCCTGACATGGTTGTTGTTCGTCAGAGCGACCGATTGGGTCGTCTTTTGATTGAGATGGAAGATCTCAGTCGTTATATGTTGACTAATGGTGTCGTCAATGTAAAGACGGCTATTAGTAATATACTAGAAGCTAACGATGTTGCTGATCGTTTCTATGACGTTGCTATAGTAGTAGACGAAGCATCAATCTTAGATGAGATGGAAGACTTAGGTCATAATACTGATGGTAGTGTTGCTAATCCTGAACCTGGTTTGGGTAAACCTATTTTCGGTAATGATCAGAAAGATTTCGCTAAGATTCGTCGTGTAGCTAACACCAAACAACTCTTGGATCTTATCACTGGTCGATATGGCCTACCTCTTGTAAAGAAGAACTACAAGCAGGAAGGGTTCCTGGAAGCAGCAAAGCAAGCATCTGAAGAAGATGTAGAGCTGAAGAAGGGTGCAGATCAGGATGTAATCCATGAAGAAGAACCCGAAAAGAAAGATAAGAAATGCAAGGAATGCGAAGATAAGGACGACGATAAAGATGAGAAGAAATCCAAGAAGTCCAAAGAAAAGGATGACGATGATGATGAGGAAGAAGACGAAGATGAAGCAGTAGAAGAATCTGCTAATCTCGATCCTTATCAGGCTGGTGTACAGCGTATCAAAGATATCATTGCCGGTAAATACGATTACATGTAATGAGGGTACCATCATGAGATACGTTACCTTTCAAGAGGGATTTCTTGATGATGTGAAGAATCGTGTTCAGACCAATCTAGGAAATGCATCTAGTGCTGTAAGCGGAATCGTTAATAGAGTACGAGATGCTGGTAGATCAGTAACCAATGCAGCTAATAGAGCACAGACCAAAGTTAACAACTTTGCTAAGGCTGTAGGAGCTAAAGGGTTTGCTGGTAATCCCACTAGTGCTGGTCAGAAACAGATGCAAACTTCTCTTATAAAAAGACAAATCCCGAATAGTCCTACCAATACTACTGGTTCTTTAATTAAGAAATGAGGTAGTATAATATGAGACACCCAAACTTATTCTCTTTATCGGAGGACGTTATTGACCGCGCTACTAACGGTAAGTTCACCATAGCCAGTTTACTGTACGATAAGAGGCATGAAGACCAAGGACCTAAATCCAATATGGATAGGGTAGCTAGAGACTTCATAAAGAATGGTGAAATACCGGAAAGCTATCGTCAAAAATTAAGTCGCGGAAATAACAATTCTAATGAAGAAGAAAACATAAAGGAGGAAGCAAAGATGCCTTTCTTTAAATTGAATGAAGCATGCAACTGCGGATCTAAAAGCTGCCCTGAATGCAATGGTGAGAAAGATAAAAAGAAAGCAGTAAAAGAAGATGCAATTGATAAATCCATCTTCAAGCTGGGTGAGGAATGTGCTTGTGGTAAAGACAACTGCAATTGTGGTCAGGGTGTATCCACTGGAGTAGCAAAAGCAGATGGTTTGCTGCACAAGATTCCGGTAAACCAGTTCCAAAAGAGTGATAGTAACTTTGTAGGTGATGGTGAAGATCCTGAAACCAGCAAAGTTAATGTTCCTTCTATTCTTGCAGCTAAGACTGCAGGTGGTGACCCAGATCCTAAGACCGTCCACAATGGTATTAACAAGCATGATTCTAATGCCGATGTATTCAAAGTAAAACCGGTAGCTGATGAGGGTTAAGAGATACATCTAAATAATGGCTAAGTGCTGTTAATGCTTTAAAGAAGGAGGAGTAGGTCATGCTGATCAAAGCAGAACAAATGAAATCTAACGCAATTGATGAAGCTCTGCAATTGCTGGAAAATAGTAGCTATCTGAGTGAGTCTGAATCCCGTTATTATCCTGAACTGGTTCCGGTACGGGAGAATGCTCGTCTAGGTAAGAATGTAGTACGTCTGGAAGATCTTCTGGAATACTCTATGGCTAATGGTATTAGTGATGGTGGCTACGCTCTGAGACAGATCTGTGAAGCTAGTGATATCCAGCCGAGCTCTGTAGTCTTCTCAGTAGATGAGGTTCATGTACTAGAAGATGTGAATATGGAGGACACTGTTCGTGGTCTCATTGAAGCAGGTGCTACTGTATATGCAGTTCCGGTTAGCGAGAACGACATGGCTAGCATTATGGCAGAAACCGTGACTGATTATATGATCATGGGAGAATCTGCTGGGGATACGGCAGGTACGGATGCACTGTTGGAAGCATTCGTAAATGATGACTTCGATACTTTCTTTAACGAAGCTGAAGTCACTAAAGTCGTAAAAGAAAAAGCTGGCAAAGCTGGTAAGAAAGCAGAAGAGATTGGTAACCGGATTGCTAATGTAATGAAGCAGGCTGGTAGCAAATCTGCTAACTGGATCTCTAAGAAGATCAGTGCTTTTCGTAGCTTGGCTGACAAGCTGTCTAGTCGTATCAAAGGCGAACCTGCCTATAAAAAGGTATTCAATAAAGTTATTGCTAAGATCAAACAGGCTATTGAATTCCTATCTAAACAGCTGAAGAAGGCTAGTAAGACGATTCAATCCAAGTTTGCTTAATAAATAATGAATGAATGGAGGAACTAATCATGTTGATTAAAGAATCACAGTTGCAAAGTCGGCTGGACCCGATGTCCATGCTTGCTGAAGCAACGTTTCTTAGTGAAGAAGAATCAAAAGTTCAGCCTGTAACCATTCCGGTTCGTGAAATGAGCCGTCTTGGTGAAGGTGTAACGATGGTTCGTTTTGCAGATGTAGAACGTCTGGCTGAAGACAGCCAGGTTTCTTATATGGATGCAGTAGCTGCTATTGCTGAAGCTAGTGAAGTAGATGCATCTAAAATGACTATCGCTGTTGATGAAGCTGATCTGATTGTTGATCCGTCACTGTTGGACGAAATGACCAACATCGTTGTAGCTCCGCTGAGCGAAAACAGTCTGGCATATAAGTATGTGGCAGAATGCATTGATGCTTGGGCCGGTATGGATGACACAGATGAAGTAGATACTATGCTCGAAGCAGCTCTTGTAGAGGATTCTGATCTTGAGGCATTTATTGAAGCAGAAGAGATTAAGGCCCTTCCTGCTCCAAAAGAAGATAAGAATCCTCCGGTTGCAGTAGATCAACCCAAAGAAAAAGGTACCTTTGGCAAAGCTGCTGATGCAGTAAAAGGTGCTGCTGGTAAAGCTGTTCAGTTTGCAAAAGACAATCCTAAGGCACTAGGCGGTGCAGCTCTTGCTACTGCTGGACTTGGTCTCGGCTACAAAATTTTGAAATCTGCTGATGGTAAACCCAAATCTTGGATTGGTCAAAAGATCGCTGCTCTTCGCAATATCTATGCTAAATGGATGAAGAAGGCTCAGAACTCCGATGCTTCTGTGGCTGGTCGACTGAAAGCTGCGGCCGGTAAATTGATGGCTATCATCGATAAATTGATGGCCAAACTGCAGAAAGCTGCTGGCTGATAACTACATTCAAATAGACATGGGGGGGGGTGATTAGGTTCATCCTCCTCCAATATATTTGTTACGAGGTGATATAAATGCTTATTAAAGAATCATGTATTAATAAGACCAATGTAATCAATCAGCTCAATGAAGCTGTATATATAGACGAATCTGAATCCAAAGTTCAGCCTGTAACCATTCCGGTTCGTGAAATGAGTCGTCTTGGTGAAGGTGTAACAATGGTTCGCTTTGCAGATGTAGAACGTCTGGCTGAAGATAGTCAGGTTTCTTATATGGATGCAGTAGCTGCTATTGCTGAAGCTAGTGAAGTAGATGCATCTAAAATGACTATTGCTGTTGATGAAGCTACTATCATCGAATCTCCGGAAGTTCTTGATGAATTGGCTAACGTTGTTGTAGCTCCGATCAGCGACAATGATGTAATTTATCAGTTCTGCGAAGCAGTTACTGATGCTTATCTGGAATCTGGTGATGAAAGCGTTCTCGAAGCAGTTCTTGATGAAGGAATTCTCGGGGATCTAAAAGATGATGTTAAGTGGAGTGCTAAGGCTACGAAAAAATCCTGGCAAACTCATGGGATCAAAGCCCCGTATTACAACTTTAAAACTAATGCGAAAACTGACATTAGAACGATTAAGGGTTTATACAATAAATTCAAAGATCGTCCGCGCAATGTAATTGCTAAAAAGATCGCATCACTTCGTAAGATTTATTCTAAATGGATGGAAAAAGCCAAGATTGAAAAAGATGCTAAGATTGCTTCTGTTTTCAAGAAAGCTGGCCATGCTCTTATGACTGTAATTGATAAACTGTTGCAGGCTATGCAGCGTGGAGCTAACAAACTCGGTTGATTCATGGGTTTCATTCATTCATTCACATACATAAATGGGGAGGGGAATCGTCCCCTCCCCACCTCTTTTTTTGAAAGGATGATATCAATGCTTATAAAGGAAAGTGAATTAAAGAACAGCCTGAGTGGTTTGAAAATACTAGACGAAGCTATTTATATCAGCGAAGAAGAATCCAAAGTTCATCCTGTAACCATTCCGGTTCGTGAAATGAGCCGTCTTGGTGAAGGGGTTGCTATGGTTAGATTCGAAGATGTTGATCTTCTATCAGAAGAATATGGTATCTCTTATGCAGAGGCAATGAGTATTATTGCTGAAGCTAATGATGTAGAACTAGATAAACTAGTTGTAGCAGTAAGCGAAGATACTATTGTAGAAGATCCTGATATCGTATATGGATTGAATAATATAGTAGTATCTGAAATGAGTAGCAATGATCCTATCGGCATTCTAGTAGAATCTATTGTAGAAGATGCCTACGAAAAAGATGATGTAGAACTAATGGAATCCAATCTGATCTCATTAACTGAGCTAAAAGATTATGATGCTGATAGTGGCTTACATGGGTACATTCAGGCATTCGGTAAACATACAAGAAGATTAGGCTTGATGAAAGCTGGAGCTGGGGCTGCATTAGCTGGATATGCTGGTCATAAATATAAACAAGCTACCGATAATTCAGATGTTGTACCGTTATCACCAGATGAGCAGAAAAAGGCTGATAGATATCGTAACTGGGGAGTTGCTGGTCTTAGTTTTGGGGCCAAAGGACTCAAATCTGCCGCTGTTGGACAAACAGCAGCAACCCTGGACAGCCTTTATCTGAAGTATAAAAATAGGCCTCGTAATGTAATAGCTAAAGCTATCGCAAAACTTCGTAAGATGTATTCTAAGATTATGGACAAGATGAATAGTGCTGGAGATAAAGGTATCAAAAATAAGCTTAAGAAGTTTGCTGGTAAGATTCTTACCACAATAGATAAGCTTATGTTTAAAATGCAGAAGGCTGCAAATGATCTTAGTAAGTAAATATTCACACATAGATATAAGGGAGGGGTTAGTTTCCCTCCCTTATAATATTTAACGAAAGGAATGAATGAATATGCTTATTAAAGAATCAGAGCTGATTAAGAATACTAATGATATATTGAGTCAGCTCAATGAAGCAGTATATCTGACTCAAGAAGAATCTCAGATTCATGCTTCAGAGGTTCCAGTAGTGGTAAAAGAAAATGGAACTAACTTGGTAGACTATGAATATATTAATAGCATTTCTGAACAGAATGGAATTGGTCTGTTCGAAGCATTATCTACGATCAGTCAGTCTAATGGATTAGACTCTCTCAATATCTCTATTGATGAAGGAGATGCTATTACTATTGGAGAACAGTTCAATCCAGAACTAATGGTAGTTCGTCCAGTATCTGAGAATAGCTATGAATATACTAGAGCAATGGCTATCTGTGAAAGCTTCTATAACGAAGAACTAAATGAAGAGTCATTCTATGAGATGATGATGTCTTTTGCCGAAGCTGAAGACTATGCAGACTTAGTAGATAAGCACTTTGACAGAGAGAGGGACGTATATAACAAAAAATGGGATAAACTCTTAGATGATAGAGACAAAGCGTTTAAAAACGGAAAAGTAAAAGATGTAATAGATGAATACGAACCAAAATTCGGTGAATTAAGGGCTAATCATAGGAAAGCATTTGATAATAGGAGTAATCGATTATTTGACAATAGCAAAACTGCGGAAAATAAATTAGATAGCCTTCGTCAGATTGCTAAAGAGCGCAAATCAGAAGAAGATAGAGCCGCAGATGATGATGAGAGATTACTCTCACGAGCAGCAAATATCTCTAAGCCGGATAGTAATGGCAATACAGTTAATAACACGGCAAATGGAACAAACAATGCTGATATTCCTGATGAGAAGAAAAGCAATGTCTCTGCTACAGTAAGTTCACCATCTACGTCATCTGGTAATGGCGGAGCATTGATTGCTCGCCCATCTAACAGCTTGCTTGGTGGTGGTAGTTCGGGATCTGATAAAGGTAAGTATCTCAAATATGGTGCAGCTGCTGTTGGTGGTGCTGCTTTGGCTGGTGGTGCTTGGTATGCTTATAAGAAGTATAAGAACCAACCTAAGTCGGTAATCGGTAAGCGCATTGCTGCTCTTCGTCAGATCTATGCTAAATTCATGAAGAGAGCTCAATCCGCAAAAGATAATGGTATTGCAGCTAAACTAAAGAAGGTTGCTGCACATGTGCTCAAGGTTATTGATAAACTGCTTGGTTATCTGCAAAATAAAGCAGGTTGATAAATAGAGATAAATAGACGTGGGGGGGGGGTGATTAAGTTCATCCCCCTTTATATTTATTTATTGAGGTGATATTATGTTAATCAAAGAATCCCAACTCATTCAGAAAACTGATATACTGAATCAGCTTAATGAAGCAGTATATATTACTCAGGAAGAGGCGAGTTTAAATCTATCTGAGGTTCCGGTAGTAGTAAAAGAAAATGGAAACAATATGGTAGACTACGGATATGTGGTCAAATTGTCAGAAGATAACGGATATTCGTTGTTCGAATCCATTGAGGCCATAAAAGAATCTAATGGTATTGATAACCTCACTCTATTAGTAGATGAGGGAAATGCCATCGCTATGCAAGAATCATTCGATCCAGAACATATGGTAGTCAGACCTCTTAGTGAGGATAGCGATGAAGTATTCTGGTGCGATTTCGTTTCTGAAGCTTATCTCAATGATGAGATAGATGAAGATGTATTCACCGAGGCTATTATGGTAGATAATTCAAAAGATCTTGCTATGGTCAACAGACACTTAGACAAACTAGAGACTCGTAAAAACAAAGAGTTATTGTCATCCTATGACAAATATTATAACGATATTAAAAACATAGATAGGAATGATAAAGAGTACTATAAGAAAATGGCAGATGCTGCTAGTGAGAGAACAAAAAGAGATAATGAGGCTCATAAAAGGCTTGGTGATGGATTCGATAGAACTGACGTAGCTTGGAATCGTTTGCAAAATATTCGTCGAATTCATAATGAGAAAAGAAATAAGAAAATCGCTACTGCAGTAGCAGGAACAGCTCTTGTAGGTGCAGGTATATATGCATATAAGCAGTATAAGGATAAACCTAAGTCAGTGATAGGCAAGCGTATTGCTGCTCTAAGAAAGGTATACGCTAAGTTCATGAAGAAAGCCCAGTCTGCAAAAGATAATGGTATTGCAGCAAAGCTCAAGAAAGTCGCTGCCAAGATTCTATCAGTTATTGATAAGCTGATGGAATTCCTCCAAAAGAAAGCCGGTTAATCACATTACATAAGTTTCTTCATTCATTCAAATTCACACATAGATATAAGGGAGGGATTAGTTTCCCTCCCTATTTATTTTTGAAGGATGTGATAAGAATGCTAATAAAGGAAGAACATCTACAGCCTCAATTTAATATATTAGAGCAACTAGATCAAGCAGTTTATTTAACACAGGAAGAGGCTGAGATAAAAGTAGAAGAAGTCCCAGTAGTTGAGAATAATGGCTCTTACTTAGTAGATAACTATTACTTAGAGAGATTGTCTGAAAGTGGAGTCGAATGTCTTTTTCAGGATATAGCAAAAGCTAATGACATTGATATGGGTAAGATGCTTAATGTAGTAAAAGAAGAAGATGTGATTATTAATCCATTGATGTTATTTGAGTGCTCAGTAGTAGCTCCTATCAAAGAGTCTAGCTTGGAGTATCAATATGTTTCTGAGTGTATTGATAAATGGTCTACTAGTAGCGATGATAAATACCTAGATGCTATTGTTGAAGATACTTATCTAAATGAGTTCGTAGATAAGATTAAAGACTTCTATCTTGGTGACTTCGCTAAGGCAGGACAATCTGCTAGATATGCTGTAGCTAGAGCAAAGCATAATGCGGACTATATTAGATCAACTAATAGAACTATTAATTCTAATAATCGTTTACTCAGAGATGAGAATGCTACTGATGCTGCTAAAAAGATGGCACAAGATGAAATAAACAGTATAAATGACGAAAGAAAAATGAATGCTGATATTCTTCGTGGTCATGAAAAGGATGCATTAAAAAATTATGCAAAAGGTGAGCTCAAACTAGGTGGTACTGCGTTAGCAGCATATGGTGGATACAAAGGAGTTCAGAAGCTAGTCCAAATGGCCAAAGACAGACCAAAATCATGGATTGGTAAAAAGATTGCTTCTCTTAGAAAGATCTACACCAAATGGATGAGCGCTGCTGAGAAAACCTCTGATAAAACTAACTCTAGTCTTATTAAGAATGCCGCTCATAAGATACTTACAGTTATTGATAAACTGTTGGCCATATTACAAAAGAATGCTGGATGACGGAGGCGAATAATATGCAAGAGAAAGAAAGATCTCCATTATATCTTTTAGAGAATATGGAAATGATTGATGATAGATTATGCGGATGTATGGTTCCGGTTCAAGAGACCAAAGATCATAGAAACATGGTTTATTATAAAGATCTTTTGTCTTTATCTGAGGATAATTGTATCTCAATAGACGAAGCACTAGACATGACTATCAAAGAAAACTGTATTCCTAGAAAAGGATTGGTAGTAGCTATTGAGGAATGGCGACCCTTATGCAATCCTGAGATTCTTACTCAGTTTTCTGATGTGGTTCTATTTAAAGAAAGTACTAATAGTGCCCCATATAGAATATGTGATCATATTCTTGAGAATTACATTAGTTCTGGAGAAAACCAGATCTGGCTAGATATATTAGAAGAAGCCTGTTTTAATGAAGAGTTTGCCATGAGTATACTGGAAGGCAATGCTGGTGCTGCAGCTGACATGACAGACCCAGAATATAATACTGAGTTGGCCAAGATGCAGGCTTTGAAACAACAAAAAGCGGCTAATAATACTCCACAGCCTACTCAACCTCAAAAGAAATTAATGACTGGTACCGCAGCTGAAAACAATCCTACAGTTCAGAAATTTATGGAACTGAAAAAGCAAAAGGAAGGAGCTACTGGTAATCAACAACAGGGAAATACGACACCTCCAAAAAGTGCTCCTCCGACTCAACAACAACAGGGATGGCTTTCCCGTATGTGGTCAAGTATTAAGAACTGGTGGGGTAATAACTTCGGGAATGGAAAGGCAAATCCTGCTACTCCTACTAATAAATATGCCCAAGCTGCTGCTGGCTTTGGTACAGATCAAGCCAAAGATGGTATAAATAGATTCGCAGCTTGGCTGAGCAATAAAGCTCAGAGTAAAGGTGTTGACGCAGACTTCTTTATTGACCAATTGAGGCAGTATGCATCAGCTGAAGCACCGGGGGCTATAAACAAACTGATGAATTATGCTCAGAATAAACTGGGTGGTTAAGGGAGTGATATAAATGCTGATAAAAGAAGAACAATTTCAATCTAAGAATAATATCTTAGAAAAATTGAATGAGGCTGTTTATCTAACTCAAGAAGAGAGCACTATATACCCTACAGAAATTACTGTTAGAGAGAATAGTAGCATTGATTGCAATACAGTCATGTTTGAAGACGTATTAGCAATTAGTAACCAATACGAATGTTCTCTTAATGAAGCCATCGAAAAGATTGCTGAAGCTAACGATGTTCCGTCTTGCTTGTTGGCAGTAGATCTCAAAGAAGATATGGCTATTCTCTATCCAGAAGTAGTAGATGAGATGTATCAAGTAGTTATATCTCCAATATCTGATAAGGACCCTGTAGGAGTATGGGTAGAGACTGTGGTAAATGAAGCCATAGAACAGGATGATGAGTCGCTCTTAGAGGGAGTTGCTAACTCATTAGGTAATGCACTCATAGCTGGTAGTATTGCTAACTCAGTAAAAGACGCATATACAGCCAACAAATATAAGGAAAAATTGGATAAACTGGGTGGTAAAAAATATGGGGCTAAACTCGGTATGTTTAAAGATCCGGAAGCAATAAACAAGAGTGCAGATTATTTGGATAGTGCTAATACATCGAGACTAATGTTTACTACAGGCGTAGGATTAAAAATAGGATCCAAAGCTGCAGATAAGATTGAGCAAGTATACGACAACTATAAGAACAAACCGAAAAACGTAGTTGCTAAAGTAATAGCTAAACTGAGGAAGATGTATTCTGGAATTAAGGATAAACTGGAGAAGAAACCTGGTATATTGAAAAAGGATTCTAAAGCAGTAGCTACTCTAAAGAAAGTAGGGGCTAAGATCTTGCAAGTAATAGATAAACTGATGAGAGCTATGCAGACTACTGCTAATTCATTCTCTTCTTGAAAGGAGGAATAGAGATGCTATTAACTACTGTAAATGAAAACGATCCTATTTATCAGCTGTGCGAAGAAGCTGTTGGTAAATATATAGAGACGTTGGATGAATCTTATCTTATCTCGTTCTGTGAAGATAAAGATGACGACGATATGGATATTCTATATAAGCATAAGGGCAATATGAGCCTTGGAATGGATCAATATTCACAGATCAAAGACGATGCTAAAAATATATCTAGTAATCCGTTTAAAGTAAGAAAATTCATAATGGATATGCCTGGAGATATGGAGAGTCGTGCTAGAGCTATTGGAGTGCATCAACCTCAGAAAAAGAAACTGGCAGCAATGGCATTCTGGGCTCATCCTACTACAGAAAAAGTAATGAAATGGTCTATGCCTGCCGCAGCAGCTCTTACTGCAGCTACTGGGTTAAAGAAGATATACGATTATGAAAACAAACCGGTAGGTGTAATCGCAAAGAAGATTGCCTCTCTTAGAAAAGTATTAGCAAAACTCAAAAAGAAAATCAATGGTGGAGGTATTCTTCCTAAAGAAAAGAATGTTCTTCAAAAAGTAGCCACTAAGGTTACTGAAGCTATTGATAAACTTCTCAAGTTTGCTCAAAAGGCTAGTAGTAACTTTAGTAGAGAGTTTGCCCGTAAGTAATGGTAGGTGATATAAATGTTAATCAAAGAATCACAGCTGTATAAACCTAGTATCTTTGATAAACTAGATGAGGCAGTTTATCTAACTCAAGAAGAAGCTAGTATTAACTGTAATGAGATTCCAGTTGTAGCAAAAGAAGATGGTAACTATTTGGTAGATTACTATTATCTTAATAATCTATCAGAGCAGACCAATACTCCGGTAATGCAGATAGTATCTGAGTTAGCTAATGCTAATAACATTGATTCGTCTTCAATGAGTATAGTAATGGATGAATCGGAAGTATATGGTAATGATATCAATTTCTCTAATCTTCTCATCCGTCCTGTAAATGAAGACTCTCTAATCTACTCCATTATGGAAGAAGCTTGCATTGATTTCTTCAATGAAGATATCAGTGAAGAAGAGTTCGTTGATCTGTGCCTATCTGAAGAGGTAACCGCAGATCAGATGAAGAAAATGGTAGAGATGCGTAAGCGCCATATAGAGAAAGCAGAACAAAAGAATGCTGATGAAAGATACGCAGCTAACAAGTCATTCTATTTTGGTGATAAGAGTGCAGCAGATGCTCATAATGAGATCCAAGCAGCAAATGCTAAGAAAGAGAAGAAGCTGAAGAATATTGATGCAGCTACTGATCGTCTCTATAAAATGAAACTGAATCAGTCTAAGAGGGAAGAAGCAGAAAAGAAGGCTAATGAAGAAAAAGAAACACAGTCTCAAGCTGCTCCCCAAATGCAGATTAAAGATGAACCAGATAATGCTCCTACCAGCAAACCTGATAGCAAAGGGGAAGTAAACAATCTTCCTGCTAAGGTTGAACCTGCAAAAGCAGCTCCTGAAAAGGGTACTTTTGAAAAAGTAAAAGACTTTGCTTCAGAGAATAAAGGAAAGCTGGCTGCAGGAGCTATTGGATTGGCTGGAGCTGGTGCTGCATTGGCTGCATACAAGAGTTATCAAAATAAGCCTAAGTCTGTGATTGGTAAGAAGATTGCTTCTTTACGCAGCATCTATGCTAAGTTTATGAAGAAAGCTCAAGCATCTCAAGATTCTGGTATAGCTGCAAAACTTAAGAGAGTAGCAGCTAAGATTCTCTCAGTTATCGATAAGCTGATGGGCTATCTGCAGAATAAGGCTGGTTAATACTAACTAATGGTCCCTAGACCAATTAGGTCTAGGGATTTATTTAAGAGTACTATAAGAGGTGGTACTATGCAATATATTAACTGGAATAACTTGTCTGAATCTAATAATTGGATATCTACTAGAATGAATAAATTTATCTCTGAGGATCATATTGCATGTAATTTAAGTAAATTTGAATCTGGGAAATCCAGTACATTGTTTGTGACAGGAATGTCTGGATCTGGTAAGTCCACTCTATGTAAGAAACTTGCCAAAAAATATAAATGCACGATTGTAAGTACTGACGATTTGTTTAATATGTATAAGATGGATGAAAATAAGTTAGCTAAGGATATTCCGTTATTATACGAATACATTAGCCAAGGCCATGAGGATAAAAATTGGGCTAAAAATTATGATTTTGATTCTAAAAAACAAAATGCAATAGCTATTAAAAAAATAGACAAATTCCTTTCATGGTGTATTAAACACAAATCTAGAAAGATAATAGAAGGCGTAGACATACCTATTTTCATGATGAGCCATGGGCTATTTGAAGAACCAATTATATTTGTTGGCACTTCTAAATATAAATCATTATTTAGACGATTCAAAAGAGATGGATATGATGTAAAATATCTAGTTCAAGATATAATAGAATTATTACCAGCCTATGATAATTGGGAAGATCATATAAATAGTCTTAGATCCCATATATTAACCAAAGATACAGAGATGCGAAATATATAATTAATTGATATCAACGACATCTCCATAATGAACCTGCTCTATAATAAAGGAGGAAATAAAATGTCTATTGTAAATGTATCAACTGCATTGGAGCTCAAAGATGCTCTTGCAAATGTAGAAGCTACTAATATTGTAGTTACGAATTCTATTGATATTACTTCAGGTGATATTAAGCAGTTTGTAGTATCTCGTGACGTAACGATTACACTTAATGAAGGTGTAGAAATTAAGGGTGTAAGTGGGATTATTAATCAAACCATTGGTACACTTACTCTTAATGGTAAAGGTACTATTGCTACTACAACCAAATATACAAATGCTGCTGTTTACACTGCTGATGGTGGTTCCGTACTCAATATCGATGGTATCACTATTGACACTATTAAATATGGTGGTAATGATGCCAATTATTGCTATGGTGTTTATGCCAAGAATGGTGCCGAAGTAAACTTCAACTCTGGTAAGATTATTGTTAGCCAGGGATCTGCTCTGTCCACTAATAACACTACCGGTGGTGCTACTTTCAATATAACTGGTGGTGAGCTGCTAGCAGACCGTGCTTATGCCATCTATTTCCCTGCTCAGGGTATTATCAATATTTCTGGTGGTACTGTACAGGGCGTTCAGATGCGTATGGGTCAGTTGTTTGTATCTGGTGATGCTAAAATCATCGCTACTACGATCACCGCAGAATCCTGTGACGAAATTGGTGCTAATATTACTACCTCTGGTTGTATCTGGCTTGGTGATACCATCTGCGTACTGAGCGGTACTTATAGTGATCCTAAAGGTACTAATACTGAGATTACTATCACTGGTGATGCTACAGTTACTAGTAGTGATTTCAAACCTGCTATCGGTGCTTATTTGCTTGATACTAAACAGGCTGATGAAGTCACTATTGGTATTGCCCATCCTGAGAATATTACCAATGCTAACCCTGGTACTCAGGCTGTTAAGATCTATGGTCATGCTGAGATTGCTGAAGCAGCAGCTGCAGCTGGTAAACCATTTACTCCGGTAGCTGAAGAAACTGCCGTAGATGTAAAGGAGATTGAAGATCCGGATACTGAAGACGAATACAGTGCAAGCGAATGTAAGGTAATTGCTGATGAGTACAATTCTCATACTGTTCCTAAAGAAGAGGCTGTAGCAGCTATTGTAAGTGCAATTACCAACCGTGCCAAAGTATCAGCCGGCAAGGGTCTCTATCTGTGTCAGATTATGTATCACTCTTATAGCATTCCTTGGAATATGGAATATAAGACTGACGTAATCGATGCGCTGAGAGTCCTTGGTTATCAGATTAAGGAATTCTATGGTGACAATGATATTACCAATGCTATTGGTATAATTGTTAAGTGGGGTTAAAAATCTAAATAGTAATATACTATTATAGTGAGAGGGCTAGGGATCTTCTCCCTAGCCCATTTAGTGTGTTATTTTGTTAGGAGGAATATAATGGAATATGATGAGGATATATTGGAGGATATCAAAGAAGACATATTAAAAATCAATGTTGATGATATTCTAAAAGTACCAATAGAAGTAATAACTGCTATTGATAATGGTCCAACAATCGATGTAGATGATTTTAGTAAAGAAATAGCGAAGATAGTAAAAGATAATATAGATCTAGATAAAATCGAAATATTTTTATCTACATATAAGGATACCAGCTCAAATAAATCATCATTAATATTATTTGCTAAGAGTCCAGATAATCCTGATTACTATGATGGAGCCACTACCTTTGCACATATGTTTGCAGCTCCACAATTATTTACTGGTATCTTTGATATCCTAGAATCCCCAGTTAATGAATTCGTTAAAGCTATTGGTAGAGCGGGATATCAGTTGTTGGTATACAATAGGCCATTCTGTGTAATTAGAAATATCCCATCTCCAAAGATTACTTATACAGAAAAGGAGATGGAAAATTGTGTGTTATCGTGGATTAAGAAATCTGGAGTCGAATTACAGTGTTATATTAAGACTATCGGTAACGAGACTCATATCCTAATATATAAAGATATGAATAAAGATGTTGAAAAAGAAATACGTCGATTAAATCTATTTCATGTAGTTAAATAGGAGGTATATTAATGGAAGGACCGTACGAGGAAGCAATAGAGGAGATACTCACATTTACAAGAAGAGCTATCAACACGTCTGATATGAAACCGATACACTCTATTAGTTTCGGGATAGTGTTTGATTATGCTCACGATAAGAATCAGTTTAAAAAGGAGGTTATGAATAGAGTAAATGAAATTCTGCCAAATGATTTGGTATTTGATTTTATCTGTCCTAGGGTAACTATCGTAGATTATATGAATCTATATGGTGTTGTGATAAATATATTTAGAAAGACTAGAGCTGATTTATACAAACCATATCTACCCTTACGTTATATCGCAATGTGTCCAATAGCAGCAACCGGTATATTAGATCCAGATAGTCCATCTAATAAGATGATTAGCGGTATATATGATGCTATGTTTAATATGGGTACTGGATTGTGTAAAGAGCCATATGTTGAGTTAGTAGTCCATTGGGTAAGTTCCGATCCAGCAATTGCGAATGATATAGCAGAAGATATAGAGGCTATTGCTAAGGAATATGGTTTGAAGATATTTACTGTTAACTATCATAAACAGAAATATACTAAATTCTATGTATATCAGATTGATACTCCAGAGATGGATACAATAATACGTAGATATAATACTATTAAGGCTATATAGGGGGAAGATACAATGGCTGATAAGATAATAGAATTATACAAGGTTCTCGAAGAAAGAAGAAAAATGAAAAGAGAACTATTAGAAGATGAAATAATAGATTACGTAAAAGTATTCAAAAATGAATACGGAGATGGTCCAGAAGCTGGTATGAGAATATCAGAAGAAATGAGACAATTGTCTAGAGATACAAGAGCACTGTTTATGTTGCTCATGTTTAAAGCACATTCTATGGGTAAATTAGAGAAATATGAACCAAGAATAAATAAAGCAGAAGAGTTATTTAAACAAATAGATGATAACTGGTTTGAGATGAGTAAAGTAATATGCAGTATAATGCGAGACTTCATAGATGAAGCTCATGAAACTAAGTAATTAATGGGGATAGGGAGCAATCCCTATCCCCTTCTTTTTACCGTTAGATTGACTTCTAAGTAATTGAGAGAGGAGTTGAATAAAATATGTTAGTTAAGATAAATGAGTCAATGGCTGAGGATAAATTCAAGGATCCTACTATCAATAAGGATACTGCTCTATGGAATGATACTAGACCGCATTACAATGTAGGACACGTAGTTCCAGAAAGAGACATTAAGTTCGAAGTTATTAAGGGACATGAGGATCATGGTCCACAACCAATCCTAGTTTGGAATGGGAAACGATTACGTCCTAGAGCAGAAATGATTGTATTCAACGACAAGACTGGAGAGATACTGGTTAGAGATAATCCCTCCTATAAGAATAGTAATGTACCCTTTGAATTACCAGGTGGTGGATTAATGGAAGGGAAGAGCTTCCTAGAGACTGCCATCATAGAAGTAAAACAGGAAGTGAGAATGAATGTAAGAGATTCGTGGGATTCTCACATCTATTACATTAATCAATCTCCGGATGGTACAGAACAAGAGTGGACTACTTGGGGAGATTATAGTCAGATCTGCTGTGGTATATGTGATAGTCTATATACCGGAGAGATAGATGACCAAGATAAAGATGAAGATATGGCTAGAGATGCTAAATGGGTTAAGATAGAAGAGGTCAATCTAACCCCAGCTCACGAAGAGGCTATAAGATTATATAAGAAAGAGAATGGATTAGATAAAAGTATTGGATTAAACGAATCTATACTAATATCTGATAAGGATCTGGTATGGAATCTAGATAAATGGAAAAGAGGAGATATAAATCTTCTGTTCATCTGCGGATACTCTGGTAGTGGTAAATCTACTTTATCTAAAATATTAGCTAAGAAATATAATTGTACTCTTAGTGAAATGGATATGGAAAATCAAGAGATGAAGGAAACATATAAAGATGAATTTTCCAAACTAGGTCCAGGTGGTACAATAGAGAATCCTAATAAAGGAAAGTTCTTCGTTAGAAAATATATTGAAAGGTATGGTAATAGAGACAAGCATATCATTGAAGGGGGTCAATTATGCGGAGCTGGATTTGATTCGCTCAAAGATTATGCTGTTATCTTTAAAGGAACTTCAGCTATTACTTCTTCTATGAGAGCATGGAAACGAGCTTGGATAGATGATGAGAATGCAGAAAGATGGAGTCCGGATAAAACTCCATTGGGGAAATTCAAATTTAAGATGGCCCAAGGAGCTAATAGATTGCATGCTAATCTTAAAAAGATAGGTCCCAAGATGGAACAGTTCTATCAAGACATGAAAAAGGCTGGGGCCAAAGAGATGGAATATGAGGATATTATAGGAACTAATACTGGAGATCTTCATATCCCATTGCTAATAAGTGGTAATGATATCTACTATAACTTCGATAAATGGGATAAAGGTGAATGTAAAACCATCTTTGTTCTAGGATTATCAGGATCTGGTAAGAGTACACTTGGTAAGAAGTTGGCTAAGAAGTATAATGCTCAATACGTAGAGACTGATAAGATTAGAGGAAATTCCCATTACTCTGATGAGGAGATGAAAAAGACCCATAGTCTGATTTACAAATGGTTTACTACTCAGTATAAAGGAGATAGAAATGGATTCAATGATCTTCCTAAAGATGTTAGGAAGAAGGAATGGAATCGTTGTGTCTCTTGGATTCTTAACCAAAAAGAGAGAAAAGTTATCGAGGGAGCAGTAGAAGAGTTCCTGATAGAGCATCCAGAATATAATGATTATCCGATGGTATTTAAGAATACTAGCATGATAAAGTCTATGTTCCGGATGACGAAGAGACAACTGTTTGAGAGACCAGAATGTAAAGTAGATACTGCATTCCTCAAATGGTGGTGGAAGTTTATCCATAAATATGATGAGATGAGAGACTTAAATAACCAAGTGAGAGATAAGGTATTAGATGGTAAGAAGTACGATACTGTGCATGAGACCTTTGGTCCTCATATAGATCGTACGTTCTTAGAAATGGATCTCTCTTGTTTGATGAGGAATAAAGAGAGGTGATATAGATGATAATAACTATACCAAAAGAACCGATAGATGAATCTTCAAAAACTAAGAATTACAAAAAGATGTATAAGAATCTAGACGATTTCTGCAAAGATTTCGATACTCCAGAAGAGGCCATGGCTTACTATAAGTTTCATAGAGTTAAGTGGCCAGAAGGAAAGACAAACGATAGACCTTTTAGTTGGCCTGATGATATCTTGAAAACATTTGAAGGTAATTGTTGGGATCATGCCATATTCTTCTACTATTTCTGCAAAAAGAAAAACATTCCAGCCAATATTTATCGTATAGCTGTATTTGCAGAACCAGCTACAGATAATGATGGTCTTAGATGGTGGTGCATGGGTCATATAGTTAATGTGTGTAAATCAGGTACTGGATGGTATGTGTGCGACTATGGAGAAGGACCAAACATGGGACTATTTGGTCCATTTAAATCTGAAAAAGAAGTAATGGAATCGTACAAGAAAATGTTTTTATTTAGAATCAAGGTAAACATAAAGCAAAAATATTCTACTGGGTTCTTCTCTCACGTGACCGATGCATATTATTGTACCAGTGCAGAACAGTATAAGGCTTATGACAAGTATTATGGAAGACATGATATTCATCAAGATGACGAGCCTTTCTTAAACACACTAAAATTACCATACGATAATAAAGTCACTAATTATACGTTTATAGATTCGATGAAGAACACTATAAAGAAAAAGTTTGGATTATTGTATGATAAGATAGGTTCTATATTCGAAGATTGTAATATAAAAGATAGTAATGTATACTATCGGATAACTTACAAAGGAGAGGGAATATACCAAGCTGTTAAAAAGGCAGTATCTAAAGAGGAATGGAAAGAGATACTAACTAATCCGAATATTAATTGGTTACCCAAACCTCCAGAATACGCTAAAGGATATGAGTCGTATTTTACTAAAGATGGATTCTCTCATTTTTGGGATAAGACTAGAAAGATATTCTGTAATATATTAGACGATAGATATATCAAAGTATCTAAAACCAAGATATATAATAAAGATATCGTCTATAAAGATAAGTATCAAGTAATAGTAAATAGAAATGTAGTTAAAGAGGAAACGAATATGCTAATAGCAGAATCACGATTATCTAATGGGTTGTATATTGATAATTATGCTAAGAACATGTATTATCTGAAGAACAACGTTCATTCTCCTAAAGATCTTAATAATATCATGAATGGGTTTAGATATGGTTACTTCTCAAAAGAAGGAGAAGTATACATAGATCCTAGTGATTTCAATGAATATACCACTATGGATCCACGTGATACTATCAGGATTTGTCTTGGAGTGTGCTGGGACTTTGCTGAAACTGAGGCTTATCTATTCGATAAGCTATTCAGAGGTAAATATAAGATAACCAATAAATCCTTAAAGAACGGAACCTATTCTCTATACTATATGGAGCATGATGATTCCAAAGGAATGTCTCCTACTCACACTTGGCTAGCTTATATGGAGAATGATAAGGTATATCTATTCGAATCATCTTGGTTCAAGTATCAAGGTATAAGAGAATTCAATTCTGAAATGGAAATAATAGAATTCTATGATAAGGCCCAAAGAGAGAACGAATCTAGGAAAGGTAATAAACTACGTGGAGGTATAGTCATTAAGTATCTTCCTGTAAGAAGATATGGATTAGAACCATTAGAGTTTATGAAGCATATTTATAAATGCAATACTTCTAGATTAATGAAAGTATCTCCTGAGTTTCCTATACCTTGTAAGATTCAACCTATGAGAGAATCCACCTCAATTACTTCTAATGAAATAACCTCCTCTAAGTTACCGTATAAGTGTGAGATTAAACAATGCCATTATACTTATAATAATGGTGAACCTAAGAGGAATGCTAAATCAACTCCTCAGCTTATACTCCATAAGGATGGTAAGAACTGGAGAGTAAGAGCGGAGATGCTGTTATTCAAAGAAGGTAAACTGTATCTGGTTAAACAGAATAAGGTTAACCAATATGGAGTTACTTACAAACTTCCTGGAGGAGGTATTGATGATCCTCAAGAGGGAATAGAAGAGACTGCTTCTAGAGAATGTAAAGAAGAGGCTCGTATTATTCCTACCAACGTAGTATATACTGGAGTAGAGGTGCAGCATATCTATGATAAGATCCCAGAATGGCATAAGGTTATTCTTCATCCAGAAGGGATATATTATGATGGATCAATGACCTTTATCTGTACTGGAGAATACAAGCAGGAATACAAGTCATACGTTAAGAAGATGGATCAACAAGACGAGATGACTAAAGGCCATTTCTATACGTATGAGCAGGTAGAAGGGATATTATCTAAAGAACACAAGTCCTTATTCAAGAAGTATCTAAAAGATTATAGACGGATCCAATTCATGAAAGAGGAATTTATTCCTGAAATAGATAGATCCTTCTTGGATATGGATATCAACTGTCTTGTAGAAGATAAGAAGTAATACGACGTTTAAGTAAGAGAGCGCTATAATGCGCTCTCTATTTTATTTTAGGAGGAAATAAAATGAGTATTAAACAATTATTTATGAAGTGCTCTAATCCAGCCGAGTTGGCTGTCAGACTAAAGGCAATAAATATCAAACTAGTAACTGACTTCAGTAGGTCAGATGAATTACGACTTCCTGGACAAGTGGTGAAGGATAGATGTACCACTACAGTAGATCAGGCTATTCTCTTTAAGAGATTCCTAGATTATCTTAAGCTACCTACTAAACTGTTACTAGTCAAAGTAGATCTAGGAATGAGGGAGAGACTGTATACCAAAGGATACGACTATCAACTATTCGTACTCTTTGAGAATAAGGATCAATGGTTCATCTATTGCCCTCTTAATTGGAGTAATAGTGATACCAATATCTTCTATCTAACTGATTATGAAGATTGGGTATGCTTAAAGGGATTTGAGTATGCTACTAAGAGATTAAGGGATAAGATACTAGCTAAGAACGCATATGATGATAAATTCTTCTTATCCTATTATCCAGATACTGCTACATATTCCTATACTCTTATAGAAAATACAGACGTATTGACTCCTGAGAAGCTGGTTACTCTATCTACTAAGACAGAAGTGATAAATCTTCTACTAGGGAAAGAAGTAGTAGAATCTAAAGACACTTGGGGAACTAAAGTAGATAAACGATACTGGGGAGAGGAAGAGGCATTTGCTGTTCCAGGAATAAATCATAAAGTCAAAGTAGATACTCCTTTTGGTAATACTGAAATAGTATTACAAAACTCAGCATACAATGAGTTAGAGGAATCATATGTGGTTAGTTATGATAGACGATTGCTAGTAATAAAGACTAAACTGTTAGAAGAAAAACCAGAGTTAATAGAACGTTTCCATTTAGTGGAAACACCAGAGGAAACTACTGGTTATATTATGATTCCTATAGTATATTAATAGAAAGGAAGTATGTATACGATGAGCAGTTTCAGTGAATCTAAAGAAACTTTAAGAAAGTTATTAGAGGATAATCTCCCCAATAAAGATAAATTCTCATGCCCAGTAATAGTATCTATTAGATTGAAGATAGAGGTTTCATTGCTAATTAGAGCTGAATCATCCTGTAATTCAATGTGGCATATGCATAAAATAATAAAAGATATAGTAGATAAACAGTCGGCTATAAGTTTTGATAGTCTTTATATATGGTTTGACTGGTGTGGAAACATATGTCAATGGAATAGAAAGGAAGTAGATAAATATGAGTGATGAGAAAAGTAGAGAGGTCTTGAAAGAGTTACTAAAGAGTAATCTTCCTGAGAGTGATAAATTTGCTTATCCAGTATTAGTAAGGATTAGGCTACGACATGAGGCAAGATTATTATTAACAAAAGTATCATCATCTAATACTATAGGGCATATGTATAACATTATAGAAGATATAGTTAATAAACAATCAGATATAGATGTTAATAGTCTCGAGATATATTGTGGTTTCTTGGGGAAGTAATTATCAATGGATTAGAAAGGAGATTATGATATGGATTATGAGAAACGTAGAGAGGTTTTAAAAGAGTTACTAGAAAGTAATCTGCCTAAAAAGGACAAATTCATTTATCCAATACTATTAAAGATTAAACTACAGAATGAGGTAAGATTATTAACAGTAATAATGACATCATGTAATTCTATAGAGCATATGAGTAACATGATAAAAGATATAGTAAATAAACAATCAGAAATAGAATATGATAATCTCTATATATGGTATGATTATTCTGGGGATATACCACCAATGAATTAGAAAGGAAGTAGATTAATATGGCATCAGCAGGTTATAAAGACGCACTAGAGGTATGGAATGGATTAACTCCAGAAGAGAAGAAATTAGTGTCTCCTAAGGGGCAGTATGTAGATAGCCCCAATTTAGCATATAGATACGTCAAGAAGGTTGACGGAATTCCAGTAGGATTTATAGATGCTTATAATCTTAAGACTGGTCGAGGTAATTCTTCCAGAATAGCTTTCCTTATACTAGCAGTAGGAAATCAGCATAGACATCAAGGGATTACTAAAGAATTACTGAAAAAGGCAGAAGCTAATCTAACTCAAAAAGGATATAGTGCTATGCAGTATAGAGTAGAGAAAACTAATACTGCTAGCATAGCTACAGCAAACTCATATGGATTTGAACTAAAGAGTCAATCGACTCATCAATTCATATTCCAAAAGCAACTTCAAAATAATCTCTGAATTATATACTATATAGGTGAGAGGAGTTCTAACTCCTCTACCATTATTATATTCTATTTAGGGGGATTGACTATGAGTAAACAAAAACTAGAGGTAGATGACATTACGTCATTGAAAAAGCTAGTATCTTTCTTCAGGTACACTATTAAACCTAGGGAAGAAAAGAGAACTACAAGGATCTTAGGAGCATATGACACAGTTCTAGATCCAGAAGAGTCATTGGAGAAGGAGTGTGGTAATAGCTTAGACAAAACCATATTAGCATCATTTATCTTTGATTCAATGTTTCCTCAGTATAAACTAAATACCAAAACTAAGTTAAGGAACAACGAATACTCAGCATATCTAGTTTGTCTCAAATTACAAGATAAGATCATATCTACTTATAGTTGGCTTAGTTATAAAACTGATATGAGAACTTTTGCTTTAGAGACTCACTTGCATATGCAACCTCGTCAATTTGAATTTTCTAAAGGAGAAAAGGAGATGGTAGATTGGTATGTAAATGAAATATCTAAACCATGTATGTTCATAGACACTGTATCTGTTTATAGATATAATCCTCTCAATAAGGGGAATCAGACTATAGAGGAATTTATTAATCAGGTCAGTGGGGAGAACTTGGTTAAAAGATATCAATTCGCTAAGAAAAGACAAATTAGTCCAATTTTAATCTAAGTATAACGACTGGGGAGGATATTAATTATGGCAGTAAGTATTCAATTAGATAAGTTTATGGAATTAACGGATAAGGATACTATTACAGTAGGGACTCATGATGGTAGAATGCATGCCGATGACGTTTTATCAGTAGCCCTTATTAAGACTCACATTGAGCCTGCAAAGAAGGTTACTGTAGTAAGATCTAGAAACCCGGAAATGTTATCTAAATGCGATATTATTGTAGACGTCGGTAATGGTTTCCCAGAACTTGAAGGGAAACTGATTTTTGATCATCATGGGAAAACGGAAACATATCCTAATGGAATTAGAAAATGCTCTTGCGCTATGTTACTAGATTGGATGTTTAGCAATACCAGCAAATCTATGACTAACTGGTATAATTATCTATTAGAGGAGTGGGTGTATGGGTTATCTGCAGCTGACTGTGGTCAGAATGCACAATCGTATTCTGTTAAGCCTAATGCTCATAATTTTATAACTCTAATGAATCCAACTTTCGTAGAGGAAGAGAATAATGAATTACAAAACAGTATGTTTAAGAAAGCGGTGGAAATGTATTCTGTGATTTTAGATAGATATTATCAAGGATACAATGCATCTAGAAATATTATATCATATTTTGAAAATGATATTGTGCGCTATCAGGGAAATGGGATAGTTGTATTGCCAACGTATGACTATCTGAACAGAATCTTTGAATATAATAAAGCTGTTCCAGATAATAAGAAAATCATTGTAGCAGTTACCTTTAGTATGAAATATGGCAAGTATGAAGTTAATTGTATTCCAAGAAACTGTACTAGTGAACTTACTTATATTACTCATCCCCAAGAATGGAGAAATAAACGTAGCGAAGAACTAAATCATCTGACTGGTCAGGTTGGAATGTTTATGTGTCATCAAAATGGAAAGATGAGTCTGCATAGTACATATGCTTCTGCATTTAATATTGCTACTATGTTGTACAAAGAGTTTAAAAAGGCGCACAATTTCTAAAATTCAAAATAAGAGAAAATGGGACTAACCTCCCATTTTCTTTTTTATCTAGCACATCACAATAATTGGAGAAAAAGAGGTGTTACTATATGATAAGAATGATGAGTGGTATTATACCAGTAGATTATACTAATATAGTGAACGAAGAATCCTCTCATGATGTGATATCAAACATATCTAAAAACTATTATGAACTAATGAAAGAAAGTCATCATGAGTGGATAAATGAGCAAAAAGAATTATTTTCTTCATTAAAAAATGATGATTCAGATATCAGTATGTATAAGATACTAACCAATAAGTATGATATGCATATGAGTAAACCTAGAAAGATACTAGTAAACGCTATGAAAAAAGTTGCTAAATTCCAACTACAATACTTAGCAGATGATACCAAAAGGCTAAAAGTAATCCACGAATATCTAGATCATCATCCTGGTCTTAGAGACAGATATATCAGTAGACCTACTGCTAATATAGGATATGAGTTCAACTTTTCATATATTGATGATAAGCATATAGAAGAAATATACTCTAGACTTAGAGAAGATATTCTAAAGGGAAGAGATATATCAAAAGACAAAATTGCCGATAGAATATATTCGGAATATAGAGACTTATCTAAACTGGATCAGAAAGTATTAGATAATATGAATGCTATAATAAAACGTAAAGAAAATATATCTATTGGAGAAATTGTAGATAGATACAAGAAGATCAATGATACTAGAGTACAGTTAATGAAAGATAATATCAAAGACTTCAATAGGGCTAATGATAAAATAGAGTTAGAACACAAAGCTATGGTAGCTGCTTGGCATAAAAAGATGAAGCATATTAAAGACAGTGGTGTAGATGGTTGCGTTGCTAATGCTGCTTACACTAGATGCATGACCAACATGAGTACTATCAATGATACTACTCAGCATCTTCTAGATAGCTGCTATATTATAATGAAAACCTCATTACGCATCATTGCTGATAGTGATAAGGCTAGCACAGAACTCACAAAGACGATATTGAACTATATGATTGATTTGAACCTAGATAGGGGTTGAATTAAATGAAGTATATTACGTTTACTAATCTGAATGAAGAGAAGCTAAGAGCTAAAGAAAGAAACCAATTACCAGACGATGTATTTGGTATACCAAGTTTAAGAAAGTTTCCTATGCATGATAAAAATCACGTGATGGAATGTATCAAAAAATTCAATTACGTTGATGAGGAGCATGAGGCTGAATTAGCTAGAAATGTGAAAAAGAAGATGAAAGAGTATGGTATACCAAAAGATGTTGTTGGGGAGAAAAACCGACTGAAAAAGTACTTATAAGGAGGAAATCGCTCTATGAGGTATTTAACTATAGATTCAAGTATAGGTACACAGACAGAGGGTGATTTGATCGAATTCGTAATAAATCAAGCCACAGAAGGAGCTCTTAAGCCTAATTCTGGAGGTATACTGTCTAATTTAGCAGCAAATGCTCAAAATACAAATAGTGCTGTACAGAATAATCCGTTTTTAAAGTATCCTAAAGATACTGGTAAGTGGTGGAGTCTTAAAGTAAGAGTCTTTGATGATAAATACCAAGAGGCTATAAGACGTGCTAGTATATTAGCTGCTAAAGTATTGATATCCCAATTCCTATATGTGATGATGGTAAAGGGTATGAATAAGTATGGAGCTTATATCCTAGATAAGAATAGAAAGAACGAGAAGATGATTGCTGCTATCCAGAAAGAGGTAGATAAGGTATATGTTAAGAACCCTACATATAAACCATGTAGTATAGAATCATTTTCACGCACTTCTTATTGGAAACGTATTACTGCTAAATATCGTGATAAGACTAAGAAGGATATAGCTGAGTTGATGGCTTGGAAGACATTCAATGTTGCTATAAGATCTGCTATTAGACATTTATGGAAGTCTCCTTTTTCTAGACTTATAGTACCTCCAATAAAAATTATATTAGCATTCGTTGGTTGCCCATTCAATGTAGGAACTGTTGCTAATTTAGTAATGAGCGTAGATGATGGTAAGAACTCTATAGGAATTGGATTAGATTTCAAACCTAGTGGATTCAGAATATCATCTCTAGTCCTATTTACTTGGAGCACAGATAGACGTTTAATTCAGACTAAGTTAACTCCTCCTCCATATAATACTTATAGGATTACAACTAAAGATGCAAAAGAGATTATGAATGATTATAAAGAGGGAGACATAAAGAAGATTAAGGAAGAAATGAAGAAATATAGAATGGAGGGAAAGTAAATGATAAATGAATACTTTGATCCTCTTGATATTCTATATAGAGATATGCTGAGAGAAGCATATACAAAAGATACTGAAGATTTGATTTCTTGGTTAACTGAAAACCACTTCTTTCATAATACTAGAGCGTTTGATGAAGCTAGTAGTCAAGCATCGATTAAATGGAAAGATGCTATGCTTAATTCATTAGGCACAATGATACAAAGTAGTGCTACATGGATTAGTAATCAATTAGCTCAAGATAGTCCTTTTATGGATTCTAATCAGGGGATACTACTAGACCCTAATAGATATCCTGTAAGACTTCCACCTATTCAGGGAGGTCCCAACTTTGCTAGTGCTTTGCAGAGATTATCTACTCCTCTTGCTGCAGCATTAAGAGGATTTGATATCGGAAAAATCGAGGATGATCCTAAAGCAAATATATCATTTAAGAAAACAATAGTTCCTAGTTACGATCCTAGATTTGATTGGACCCAATTCTGTAAACAGTACTTCAAAGGAGAATTACCAGCAGATAAGACTAATTACCAACCTCAGCAAATGAGTGGTATTATTAAACTGGCTTATCAATTTGCTGGTAGTGCTAAAACTAGATTCAATACCATTAAGCAAGACTTTGATCAGATAGTGAACTTCATTAATGATAGTTCTACTGGATCTATATCTAATCAATTAAATATGGATCAAAAGAAGTTGCAGCAGATGCAAGCTGCAGCAGCTAATCAGAGATCCGCAGGAATGGCATCCACGTCTCCTGGAGCTAATAGTGGTACTACTAATCCAGTTCGTCCAGTAAATGCCGATACTTCCTATGAATATTTTATGGAAGAATACTTTGAGGAAGCTGTTAGTAGTCAGGCTAAACCAGCTACTCAGTCTGCTAATCCCAAACCAGTAGCTAATACTAAACCAGAAACTCCTACTAGCAATAGCAATAAGACTGCCGATAGTCTAGCTGCTAGCAAATCCCCTATGGGCTCGCCCGTGGACGCAAATAGATTGGCAGAACATAAACGTCAGATAGTTGCAGAGATAGTAAGAGGAGCAGCATCTGCTAAATTAGCAGCTATGACTTCTCTCTATTTCTCTATGATGCAGATAATGAAAGCTCACGTAGCTTCATATGGTGGCAATGTTGGTCAACAACAACCACAACAGCAAATGGCTCCTGCTCAACAACCAGTACAACCTCAGCAGCAAGTTCCTCAGCAAACACAACAACAATGATATACTATAATAATGAGGAGTAGTCTATTAAGGCTACTCCATTCATTACTAAATTAGAGAAATACAATAAAAATACTGAATGAATATCTTTTCATGGATAATCCAATTAAATGTATAAATGCATTGTATAACGCCAAACCAATCAATGAACTTAATGTAACCATCCGAAATTAATCCAATTAAATATGCTAATGAAATAACATATCGAAACCAATATAATTTATAATGCAACTATCCACAGGTAATCCGATTAAATGTGCTAATGTAGCTATACAAAGTTAATCCAATTAAATGTATTAATGAATAATTAATTTTAGGGAACCCAATATAGTATCTCAATGTAACTATCCAGAGGTAGTCCAATTATATATACTAATGAATCAATATAGGTAAACCAATATAATATTTCAATGTACTAAATGAAATAAAGTCAATGAAACATAATAACTGTATCGCACAAAATGAACCCAATTATAAGCAATAATGAAATACTTATTCAAACCCAATATAGGAAGGACTGTATAGAGACGACTAAACCAATGTAAAATATCAATGAATTGTAAAACAACCTCCTTTAAAGCATATATTATAGTAGTGATATATACAAGAAAGGAGAGATAAATAATGTTCTTTTTCAGCAGCTTAGAAGATCCTCTTGATCTTCTAATTGGATTCGCAATCAGTAAAATTAAGAAGATTTTCTAAGCAAAAAAAGGGTGGGTTTCATCCCACTCTATTTTTTTTTTGATTATTAGGCAGCTGAAGACAACTAATTAATATAGATAGGAGGCGGTTACTAATGAAAACATTCGTATGTCCTTACTGCAACCAATCATTTCCACGCAATAAGTTGGTTGATCATATAATTAAGAAGCATGAGGATGAGATTCCTGAAGACTTGGCCCCTGCACAGGTTGGCTTTGATATAATTAATTCAAAACCAGACCATCATGGTACCTGCGTTGTATGTGGAGGTCCAACGAAATGGAATAGCAAGACTCAAAAGTATTTCCGTATATGCTCGGATGGTTGTAAGAAGAAGTTAAGAGAGCAGTATAAGAAGAATATGATACGTGTATATGGTAAAACTCATCTTCTAGATGATCCAGAACGGCAAGAGAAAATGTTAGCTCATAGGCGTATTAGTGGCACTTACACATGGGATGATGGAACCAAGTTCACCTATACTGGATCATATGAGAAGAAATTTCTTGAGTTTTTAGACAATGTGATGTCGTACGATTCCAAAGATATATTAATGCCGGGTCCTGTGTTGGAGTATGAATATAAGGGTAAGAAGCTCCATTGGATTACTGACTGTATGATACTATCACTCAATCTTATAATAGAGATAAAAGACGGGGGCACTCATAAAAACGGCAGACCTATGAAATCCTACAGAGAGAAGCAAATCTATAAGGAGAAGATGATTACCAATATGGGTACATACTCTTATCTCCGTCTTACTGATAACAACTTCGCTCAACTACTATCTATATTAGCTGAGATGAAACTACAGCTAGTAGATACTGGTTCTAAGGATCCTATATATAGGATACATGAGTCTGAAGAGAACTACTTGAAATCTGTGGGAGACATTGCAATCCAAGAGTTGAACAACACGTATCTACCAGTAAAGATGACTACTACTGGTAGTATGATAGATGAGTCATCCTATGAGATTTGTACACTCAAACCAATCAACGTAAGCCAATCTGGTAGATTATTATTCAGTAAATCACTCTATGAGGCTATGGATATAGTGCATGATATATTTCCAGGAATTGAGGTAGAGTGTGAGTATATCGATGAAAATAATATTACTGAAGGTATGCGTATAATGGTAGTCGATAAGACGATTGGGGACATCGATGTAATGGGTTAGGTTAGACAAATCATCTATTATATGAAGGAGATGAATGTAAATGGCTGATATAAAAGAAAAGTACGTTCATTTCGTTGCTCCGGCACCGAATGTAACTAACTACGCAGCTTCAAATGGTACTCAGCGTAAGTTGACTGCTCTCCCTGTTTCCATTATTAAGAAACTCATTTCTCAGGGAGCACAAGTATTTGAAGTAAAAGAAATCAAAGATGCTGATAAAAAAGTAATTGGTTACGAAGATATCCTTCTTACCGAAGAGACTGCAGGTACGGATCTTGGTGGTATTCCTGTTCCTGAAGATGCAGTAGTAGTTCCTGATATTGAGGATGAGACTATAGCAAAGCATGCTGCTGAATGGGAAGCTCATCTTGCTAAAATTGGTCAGGAGATCAAGGCTGAGCAAGATGAGAAGCAGACAGTGGTTCCTACTCAAGAAGATGAAGGGGGAACTGAAGGCGGAGGAGATCCTGTGCTAGATGATGAGGACGATAAACCAACCGTGGTCACTGGCAGTGGTGATGACATTGTAGATTCTGAAGACAACGAATGATCTCGTCCTAGTGTGCATTCTCTCTAGAGAGTCCGGAGTTTCTAGAAGTAAAAGTAAAATATGGAGTAGGTCATAAAGGCCTACTCTTCCTTCTTATGCCTAATTTATTTTTTAAATACAGCCTAACAGCCAAGTAATTGAAAGGAGGTGAGCTAATTTGGATTCGTTTGATGAATGGAAATTCAAGAAAAATATAATGGTTAATGGTCTTAATGCAAAAACAATAGCGGATATGGATACTATACCTTGGAACAACAGTCAGATTCATATACCATCATACTATGGAAATTATCATGGAATATTACCAGATAAATATAAAGGGTTAATCGGAACCAAACATGGTAGATATACTATACTGAATATCAGTAGAAAAGAATATCGCAATACAGGCCAAATTACATGGGTAGCAGACTGCATATGTGAGTGCGGGAATGAAAGACAAATACCAGCTTGCAAGTTATTTACTAATACACTTTTAAGTTGTGGGTGTTTAGCTAGAAAATTAAATCAATACGAAATACATGGAGATTATACCATAGTATATTATAAAAACATAAAAATTATTTTGGATACAATTGTGTTTAATTATCTTAGATATGTTAGCATAGGATTTAGGTATTCCCATAGATCTTCAGAAAATAAAAAATGTATAACGTACCCTTGTATAAGTGTTGGAGTAAATTATAAAAGATTTGATGTACCATTACATATATTAATACTACCAGCACCAGTTGGCTATGTAGTAGATCATATAAGCAGAGATACTTTTGATGCGAGATATAATAATCTTAGAGTAATACCAAAATCAGAAAATCCTATGAATTGCAGTACTCGTATAACTAAAAGTAATGACTTGCCATTAGGAGTGTATTATAATGCTCATGGAAATTATCTGGCCGCTATAACCTATAAAGGTAAGTTTTATTCAAAAACATTTAAAAAATTGGAAGAAGCAGTAAAATATAGAGAAGAATTAGAGAGAAAATATCATGTATATCATCCTATAGAAGTAGAGAAACTAGTACTTCCTAATGGAGAGTTAAATCCAAAATACCCATATGAGAGATACCCAATAGGATTTTGGCATGCTTTGAGAATAAATCCGTTTGTTGCATATAGAGAATAATAGTAGGGGTAGGTCATTAAGGCCTACCCCTCTTCTTATTTTATACTCTCATCAACACTTTCATAATTGAATACGGAAGGAGTTGGTACCTAATGCCATCATGGAACTATAAGTATCAAATTAACGGTAAATTTGAAAAGGATGGTCAAACGGTATATTTGCATCCTGAAAATTTTACTAACTTTATTGGCGTATGGAGATATTTTGATAGATTATTCCCTACTTATCTGGCTAGATTAGAAATAGATAAACGGTTGTTTGACTACGTTATTACTAATGCTGATAGTCTTAGAATACATATAACTGTAGCTTCTGTAGAAATGAGTAATAAGGAAGATAAGTCACATGGTACTCCTGAGGTTATTATTGATAGTGATATGTCTGTAATAGTATCCAGTGACCTTAACTATAATGATGCACTAGACTATGTTAAGGATAAGTTTAGTTCTAAACCAGATGAATCTTTATTCAGAAGCACTTATATTGGGTTGGTTCCATCTGAGTGTTTGGATGCTATGAAGATAGTAGAAAATATTAATATCATAGATAGCTATATGCAAGATCTGGTACTGAACTATTGTGATCAGAAAGGTTTGCATTTGTTAATAGAACCATTTCATCACAATAAGTATTTCAAACAGCTAATTCTACCTCCAATGGACACTACCTTTTCTCTTATGGAGTATTTGAATAATCTGAGTACCTTCTATAATACTAGATATATTTTGTTTTTTGAGGAGCCTAGAATAACATATCTACTGTCTAAGAATGGCAAAGGGGTTCCTTGTAAAATAGATAGATGGGATGATGTTATCATCAACGTCCATAGTACATCAGATCCTAAGAATGTACAGATAGGTATGCAGGTAGATGGTTGGACCACTTCGTATATAATTGACGTTATTGGTACATCATCTACGTTCACAATGGATAATACTACCAATAAGATATTCGATTCTATAGCGGCTATACTGAATCCATCTCTAGATAATTCTAAATTATTAGAAGATACATTTAAGAATATCAAAGATGCATTTAAGAAGAGTATGGATTCGTTCCTAACTAATGTGAAGTCTAAGTCTCAAGAAGCTATTGGTATGGCTACTAAGCTATGTGAATCTATGCATCATATGGACCATTCAGTTATATCTAATATGAGGGTTACTAGAGATTTAGATACTACAGTAAAGTCTGATACAATGACTGCTATAGAGAATATTCCTAAAGAAATAACTAAAAGAGATCCTATCACTGGAAAAACTACCACTATACCTTTTATGGATGATATGGCTAAGAGTATCTTGAAAACTAATATGAATAATAAGTTCATTAGTTGTCAAGACAGCAAGAATCTACAGAATCAGGTACAAGGGTGCTTTGGTGATGTAATAGGTCAAACTAATAATCAATATTATAACTCTGATTTTCTGGATAATAATATTAGGGCAGTAACCTATATTAATCTTCAAGATGTGACCAAACTAATGGATAATTCTATTAGAAGTATGAATACTGGTACAGCGGCTGCTATAAAAGCAATGGCAAGTACTGTAACACCATTCATGGGATCATTCTCTTCTCTTCCTAATACATTAGGGTCAATGAAGAGTACAATAGATCCTATAATCGCATTATTAAGACAGACTCAAGGCCCAGATCCAGACCTAGCATCTTCTTCAGCTTCAGAATCTATAGCAGAACTTACTAAACTAAGTGGATGCTTTGGTGGTATGCAATCTGAAACTACTAAGTTCGGAAATATAGGAATTGGTGCTCACGTAACAGCATCTGCTTCTCAGTCTTTATTAAAAGGATTCTCAGATAGTTTCCAAAAGGCGATAGGAATGTTTAGCATGTCCCAGAATATTAATCTGAAGGGTAAAATAATATCTCAAGAGGCTGCTAGAATATTTGGAGCAAAGAGTCTTAATACCTTTATGAGTAATGGTATTAATGATTCTCTAACTAAGTATGTTGGCAAAGCTACTACTGTTCTATCGTCTAATCTAACTAAGATAACAGCAGTTACTAATGCTATTAATGGAGGTCTTCCTGGTTTGCAGAAAACACTACTTTCTAACTGCGTTGGAGGTATAGTAAAGGTAGCTGATCTGAAGAATCTTTCTAAGAATATAGAGAAGTTTGATCTGAGTGGGATATCTAAACTAGGTCTAAACAATATCTCTTTTGATCTCAATATTGGTACTGATCCTAATAAGAAAGCAGTAGGAACTAAACTACTCAAGGTAAGGAATGATAATCCTAACCAATTAAAGAATATCAAGTCCGAGATGGAAATTAATAAGAATGAATTGATATTCCATAAAGAAGGATTAGACGTGAGTGCATTCACTCCCAATAAGAGATATCATATAAATAACTTCGTTGGCTATAATCATACAGACGGAGACTTCTTATTAAAAGAAAAGGTAGTTATATTTGCTAGAGAAGACGATCTCTTCTCTGCTGATACTAAACTGACCTTTGTTAAAGCAGTACAGGGAAGCGAGGCTAATAATGAAACAGAGAAAGCAACTGCTACTAATAAGCCCGATCCTCAATCTGCAAATAAAAAATAAATAGAGGTGAACTTAGATGGGGAAAAGCTTTTGGTTATTAGTAATAGCCATGGTTGTATTCTTGATGATTGAAAAATAAAATCACGCACCAAGAGCCCTAGGCCATTGCTGGCCTAGGGACTCAGGTTGGAAATATTTGACGTTATGATGGTTAGTGAGGTATGAGTATTCGCCCTCTCCTAGCAGAAAGTCAAATTTCATCCTCACTATTATGTTATATATTGTAAAAAATAAAAGGGATCATAGAAATAATCCCTTATAATTTCCATATATCTACCTGATTACTTCGATGGAAGTATTGATTCATAATATCATTGAGAGCTTGAGGATTATTCAAATCTGTTAAGAATGAGAACTCCAAACTCTCTGGCATTTCTCTATATAACTTCAGTTGATAGTCTAGGTCTATAGCACAGAAACGACTATGTAATTCTTCTCTTTGGAATATTACTGGTTTCTTTGCTGTATCTACTAAAGCATTATACAAAGAATCTGGTGATATTACACTATAATTATCTTCGATATATTTTAGTACTGATATAGCCTCTTTATAACTGCATAAAGCCTTTACATTTCTACAAGCTAATCCAGCCAGTACCATAAATGGTGAAACCCATGTTTGATTTAATGGTGTATCTCTATACAATCCCTCTAGCTGTTTATTTTTTGTTTTCTGTATATATGCATAGAGAGCATTTGAATGAGCTACCGAGAATGATGCATCTACTAACTTCTTATCTAGCATCTCAGATGCTTTGTAGAGAAGCAATACATTTCCCATTATAGATGGTAACTGAAAAGCATAATCGGTAGAAGTAATAACTACATGAGGTACATTCATCCCTTGCCTAGTGAACTTATCAACCAAATCTGCTATCATTACTGTTGGTTCTACAGTTCCTAGTCTGAGATATATACCTGGCATGTACTGTACTACAGTAGATAATAGATTAATATTGTTCTCTATAACAGAATGGACGTTAGAATTACTCTCCTTTTGCATCTTATGCTTATGATCATACGAAGCAATGAATCTATAATTATTAACACTATTATTGGATGAATATATTAAGAATATATTGGATTTGATTTTCTTACGATTACAATATGATCTATAATGCAGAGGCATATTGAGATTAGATGCAAGTACACCTAAAGGGTTTGCTATATCCTCAAACCTATAGAGTATAGCCAGCATCTGAGTAAGATCAATATAGATATTAACCTCTTTGTGACCAGCAATTATTGGAAATAAGAGAGTATCCAACTTCTCATACTTAATGAATCTACTATATACATTGGCTTCACTTCTATGATAGTTTAGCGTTTCTATCATATCGTCTGGCTGTAATTTCTGATATTCTGCCATATCATTCACCTCCTCACTATTATAGTATATAATTATTATGGAAGATCAAGAGGAGTTGTACTTACTTCATGATGCAGCTCCCAGTGCCAACACGTATCGTTAAAGAGATATTTAGAAATACAATCTTCACATAATCTAGTGAATGGCATACTAGTATATTCTCCTATGCTAGCGCCACATTTAGCGCAGGTTGCTGGTAGATGCAGGTGTTGTGCAATGATCGAAATACATCTATCACAAATTGGCACATTCATCTGCTTCGGATCTATAGAAAATAAATCTTGACAAAAAATACATTTTACCCAATGCTTATTACATACATCAGGAGATTCGTCCTTATCAAATACACATGTGTCTCTAGTACAGCGATTATAACAATCAGCAAATCTGCATCTATGCTCAACATATGCATATCTACTCTTCTCATTCTCGCTAGCATGTTTACACATACTAAACGATTCTAGTCGTGTATTTTGATTGTCTCCTTGGAGTTCATCATCAGTTGTAGTAGTAATCATACTAATACCTCCATTTATAGAAAAAATAATTGACTGCACTTTTACAGTGCAGTCAAGATTATCAATTTATTTATGCCATAGTCGTGATGCTACGAGGATCGAAGTAGTCATCTTCAGAGATTTCTACCTCAGTATTCTTAGTCTGGATTACTTTTTGCATACCGATAGTTTCTACCAAAGAGGTCTCAAAGTCAGGCCGATCTTTGATATTACCAAGAATGGTTTTAGTATCACCAAAGCCATGCTTAGTCATAATATTGACCAGATTGTTTGGGCCCTCTTCAGTCATAAAGACTGCTCCTTTATTGGGACGTTCACCATCCTCAGCTACTACCCATTTACGAAGTTCTAGATGAGCATCTCGACCATTCCAAGATACTTCTCTCAGCATCATTACAGTATTATTTCGTTCGTCAATGAGTTCATTTATTCCGTTCTCTTTTAGTTCAAAGGAAATAGGACCATCGTTCTTGAAAGCCATGAGAAATTCCTCCAATTATATATCAATATAATAAAAAAGACAGGAGGTATAGAAACCTCCTGTCTCTCCTATAGCATCTCTGATGCTATTCTATCACTCAGTCACGATACCAAGATCTGCACTGGAACCGAAGTTGTAGCCGAGATCGCTAGCAAGCTGACGAACAGCAGAAGAATTGCTACGGAACAACAGCAGGTGCCATTTATCAGACCTAAATTCACCCATGGAAGTCATGGACGGATTGATCGGAGCACCTACCTGAACTGCATACTGAGCTTCATAGTTCTCATCACCAGCACCGAAGAGGATCTTCAGAACTTTATTGATATCAATCATTACCTGCACATAGATGCGGCACTGATAAATACCATTGCTCTGTACAGACCCTTCGTTTGTAACTTTAGACCAATCAACTTTCAGAGTTTCCTTGTTGATGAACTGATTCGGAATCACATCACGGAGGAGCTGATCAGCTTCCTTGGTGATCTTATAAACATTGCGACGGCCAAAAGCACTGAACTGATTGAGAGCTTCAATACGGCCTTCAGCATTGTTCAGTGTGGACTTGTTGACAATACGCTCAATGCCGTTATACTTGCCAGTATTCTTGTGAGACGGCTCTTCGGAGAAATATATGCTGGCCAAAAGAGCACGGTTATTCGTGATCTCAATTTTGCAACCATAGTAATCAGCGAAGATCGCACGCATGAGTGCGTTAATAGTGATGCTGAGCTGCTGAGTGTCAGTGTGCATAGCACGAACAAGATCGGGGAACTCTTGCGGTTCGATTTCGAACTTAAGACGACTTTCCTCGAAATCTTTACGTTCTTTCTGGTTCAGTTTGTGGCGCTCCTCTTGGCTAGCACCAATAGAACCTTCGAAGTTTGCCGGACGGTTGAGTCCTTCATTGATCAATGACATAGAGATTTCCTCCTCTATCTAGATAGAAATTAACAAGGGGTATTGAGCTCTTTTGATACCCCACGGCATATATAGTAAACCCTATTGGGTTACTACCTAAGTAGTTTGGATAGTTCTTCTTTACTAAATCCAGTATTGGATTCTTGTCTAAGTTCAATGGGTGATTCTCTATACATAACGACATACGCATTACCCTCTAAACTTTCTCTCACTCTAACTATCACTATTGTGTACAACCTATTATCATTTTTTAATTGGTCTAGATCTATTTTATCATTATACTCTAGTACAAACAGAGTATTTATGACCATCGGATCAATCACATAAGTAGGTATCTTATTTGAGAATCTTAGTAGATTATCTAAAGAGTTCTCTTGTGATTTAGTTTCTATTCTCTTGTGAGTTACTATGCTAATCAGATTATCTATATCTGATTTATCCATTGTATGTGTACCCATGATCATATTCATAGCTGTATCTACACAATGAAGTGTATTATCTATAGCATCTGTTATAGAAATCCTCTTTCTCTGATTATCGGTAAACATAGTGTTATAGACATGGTCTATTAGACTAAATCCATTATCCATATTTATAGCACTAATTACCCCATGGGCCAAATCATCATAATAGAAGTACAATATATTAGATTGTTCTCCATTTTGATTATATATCGCATTTAGCTCTTCTGAATCCACATTCGTTGGGTAACTATATGTATTGATACATAAATCATCAATACCATGAACCGCTGCTTTATATACATTCAAAGCTACTCCATGTTCAAATAAGATATTATCAGTCACCCCAGTCCTATATGGTTCAAATAGTATCTTGAACGCATTATCTATATATGTATCTGGCATAGTAATTAAAGATGCCTGAAATATTGGAGCTATTGCTATATAGTTCTGTAACTCCTCTTCAGTGATATTTATCAAGGCTTTAGAAGTTCTTCTACTATTTGATTTAATGAACTCGTGCTTAGACCATTGTCTAATCTTCTTTGGTAGCTCTAATCTAGTATCAGATAAATAGAACCTCTTTCCATATCTCTTAACTCTTGGTACTTCCATTTTCTCACCTCCATTACTATAGTATATAGACAAAAATGGTTTTAATCCATATTGGTATAAAACTAGGTGAGTAGACTTTTGTCTACTCACCATTACTATAATATATCATTCATTTGCTTTTTGTTAATCTTCCCCAAATAGCTCTCTGAACTGTCTCCATGTAGTCTTATCCTCAGACTCACTAATACTGAGAATCTCAGAAGGATAAGTAGGATAGCTCATACCCTCAACAAAATACTGACTTATAGAAGGTGTCTTGTCTACACATTCCTTAACAAGATTAATCTTATTAAGTGCTTGACGTATTCTCTTATAGGATATTTTATTTCCTACATGATCTAATACTTGAACCACTGTATCTTTAGAACCATCAAAATGTCTATTGAGAGTAAGAGTTATGTCATTATCATTCTCTGGTGAGTAAAGAATAGAGTTCAAAAGGTTGGCTACGAATAGATGTTTATTCGCTATATCTGGGCATCCTCTATTAAGAGCCGAAGTTACCCTCTCTATTTCATTATCTGAAAACATTGTGAGTTTGGGAGGAAGGTTATCTATAGATACTGGTAAAAAGAATACTGATACTGATGGTTTATTGAATTTAGCTATGTGATCTACTACATTGAGGGTATAGTATAAGTTACCATAATTTAATCCATGCCATATTGGAGAATCAAAAGATGTAGTTACTAGCACCTTAGGGAGATCCCTAGTAGCTTCTCTATTGTCTTTATCTAACTCATTGATTACCATTACTGCAATACCGGTATTGAGATCATCTAGACTACTATCTTCAGTTTCAGATAGATTGATGAACTGATAATTCATGTTTTCTTTTATAATACTATTCACCCTATCAGCTCTGATATTCATATGAGGATTGAATCCACACTCTAACAGTTTATCAGGATCGCAATTCTCATCTAGTAATAGAGTAACTACATGCTCCCCAAGTAAGCGGGTGGGCTTAATTCCCAAGAACTTAGCGTATAGATTATTGAATAATTCACTATTCTCACATACCGATCTACCAAATATATCAAGAACTTCCCAAGGGGTCATATTCTCATATCCATTTCCTATTGGATATCTATCTTGGTATTCTAGGAAGCACGACTCAACTCCATTAATATCATTAGCCCTTTCAGATATAACTAATTTCTCCAGTTTATCTGAGAATGCCACAGTTCTTTCTCCAATAATAGAATCATCTATCTCGTTATCACTATCTTTGATATCTTGAATCAAGAACTTCTTAATAGCCTTTTGGTATACCTCTTCTACAGGACAACCAAAGAAGGAAATACTTTGTGAATTAGACTTAGCCTTTTTATCCTCTCCTTGTTCAAGATAACGTCTCCATTGCTTATTAAGCTCTTTCATATCTTCACAGTCAGTAGTAACTAGAGGGTATCCGCCATTATTCATATAATCTCTAGCTGCATTGCTGCGATCAGGTTCAGCAGATTCATTAGCAGGAACATATTCAGCATAAGTATGATTGTCTATATCCTTAAGCAAGAACTTATTCTTTTGAATCTTATATTGTTCTTCATTCCTCATACCGAATAGAACTATAGATCTATCATTTGCTAATACTCGGATACTATATGGAGATTCCCAGAAATCGTTCCAGTCACTCTCTAATTCTTTTTCAGTCTCATAATAGTCTCTTATTATCTTAATACCAGGATACATTGATTCGAATCTTTCAATCTCATCCTCTTTATACTTGTCTTTATTATTCATCTCTGTAAGATGATCTGTAGCTACTTTAGCCAATGGAATCATCCTCCCCGTTTATGATAGATTCATACTCTTTATCTAGACGAGCTATATCAGCAGAGGCCAATATAGGGAAGCATAATCCTTCTCCATCTAAATCTCCCTTATCTGTAACTATAGGATCTAGATTAAGCTTATGGCTAGTCATAGTCCTATCATGCTGTTTAATAGAATCTACCTCTTTCTGAATACCCTCAAAAGTCTTTTCAGTCTTATCCATATAGACCTTTTCTAGAAGAGTATCGTACTTATACTGGTCTTCAGTGTATTCTGTATGATTAGTAAATACCTCATATAGATTACCAGGAAGAGGTTCAGAGGTTATATCTTGAGCCCGTTCTACCAAAGCGTTAAAAATAGAATCAGCAGTAGGATCCTTAATTATAAATACCTCCACATTACATTCATCCAACTCTTTAATATCCCTAATCTGTGGTTTATTGCGAGAATCGAGGGCTATATATTTAGAAGAATTGAAGTCACCAGTAACCCCATACTTCGGTTTATCTTCATCTTCTGGTCTGATTAACAGCACACCATGAATTGGTTGTTGTTTTGTAGCTCCAGGAATTGGATTCATACTAGCTAAACCCATTGCCATAGAAATTCCTCCCTTATATTATTAATTTATTAAATTGTGAAAAATGCTTTAAAAATTGAATTAAAATACAAACCCATAAGTAGAAAGAAGGTGAAACTACTATGCCTACTACTAATAATAATCTATATAGTGGTGAGAATATACGAGACCACTTATTAGGATTAGATGACTTACAGCAACCTAGAATGATTGATATGAGTATCATCAAACCTAATGAGTGGAACTCGGCTATTCTTATGATTGCGAGATTAATACTCATTGTTCCGGGAACTTATGCCGACCACCCGGAGCTGGGTATTGATATAAAAGGAAGATACAGGTTTTCATTTGAGGAGGAGCTATACCAGCTAAGCCAAGAGCTAGACGATCAAATACATACATATCTTCCTGATTTTAATCTGGTCAGTGTAATAGCGTATCACGAGGAAAGACAGCTAGTCCATTACATCGTGATAGATATACAAATTGATCAGATTACTTATCGTATACTTTATAATGTAGACGAAAATAAATTAGTAGGATTGGAGGATTTATAGTGTTTTCTCTCAAAGACAATGACCCAGTTTTCTATATAAAGAATGGAGACTGGAGGAAGCAAGTAAGACAGTGCACGGCTAAAGAGTGGGAAGAGGATGGGTCAAATAAAGTAATATATAAACTACCAGAAGATGAGTATGAAAATATAGTACTCATGTTCAGGGAGTTTGAGAAAAGAGGAGTAACCTACTTCACGGTTAAACTTAAGGACAATGATTCTAAAATGCAAATGGTAAATAGGAAGACCTTTAATCCTACTATCCATATGCTAAATGAATCAGTAGATTCTCTTAAACAAAGAGAAGAGAATAGTAAGACTATGATCAAAAGCAAATCTGCTCCTGGTTTTAATACCAATTCTGTTCGTACTAGTGGTGATCGAGGTACGATGTTCCATAACCATAAGCTAGATGAAGGAGCTATGGGGGATCTATTGGATAAGGGTCTCGAAGGAGCTAAGCATAGAGCTGAATTCCGAGAGAAGAAACTAGGTAAAGGCAGAGCGTTTAGTAAACGTGCTTATGGGAGGAGAGTTCGCAATGGCAAAAGAAAATGACAAAAAAGAAACTACTATGAGTCTTGCAGACTTGGGTCTTGAAGACGAAGTAACACCAGCAGAAGCAGCTAAGAAGAATGAGGAACATAAATTGATTACTGATGGTGGTACTGAGATTACCGTTAAGAAAGTTGATATCAAAGAGGAGGTCGAGGATAAACCGAAGAAGAGTAGGAGGGTTCCTCGTCCTAAACAGGGTAAGCCAGTCGAAGATGATGATGACGAGAAACGTTATAATGTAATTACTGATATCAATAAGATAGCCAAAAATCCTGTAACTAGCTCCAAGAATCAGATAACTGGTCCTCAAAAAATGTTGAATGATCTAAATGCTCTGGCTGATAAGGGTATTGAACGAGAGAAGAATGAGCTGATGGCTCCTGGTGGTCGTATTGATGAGGCTAAACAGAAATACGTAGAAGATCGGTATGCTTCTCTTATGAAGAGATCTAAAGTAAGCAAGCAGCTTGCTAATAAGATCAAATTCTATGAAGATGCTATGGAAACAGATCCTACCTTCGATGGTATTTCTGATTATGAGCGTAAGGGATATATTCTATATAAAGTAGCCAATGATGATTCTATTGGCATTACCGATAAGTCGTTCGGTTTGGCACAGGAATCTATTCGTAAGAATCGTATGAGTTCTGCTGAAGCTACAAAGACTGTAGATAATATGACTGATAATCAGAGTGATGAAGGTAGTGAAGAGCAGTTTGTATTAGGAACTGGGTCTGAAGATGCAGTCATGCGTGTAGCTACTAGTGAAGAGATAAGCAAAGAGAAGGAAGAGGCTTCTGTATTATCCAATCCTGAAGAAACTGTTTATGATGAAATAAATAAGGATATGGAAGATCTCGAAGAAGATACAACTCCAAATGTAGAAGTAACCAGCTCTGAGATTATGAATGATATGCTTGATCCGGGTCTCAGTATGACTGACGAGATCATGGATGATATCAACGAAGAGATCAAAGAAGATACTGATCCGTTTGTAGAAGCATATGGTATGACTAGCGATGCTTATGACAAGATGCGAGTTAATTATCTGAAAGATGCTGCCAAGTTATTGAATATCGAAGAAGAGGAAGATCTCAATGATTTGCAGCAATCTACTGCAGTTAATCTGAATACTGCTCTCAAGATGTTTATGCAACAGAAGAAGGAAAAGACTCCTCAACCGTTGCATATAACTTGGCCTCTTATGCATACTGGTGTTCCTGTAATCACTACTGCATTCTCTGGTCAAGAATTGACTCAGTTCATTGATGATATTCAGGAAGGATTTGTAGGTAGTGAGGATAACCCGAATCCTGAACCGACTATAGAACAGCTGATGAGTATCTTCCGTGCTCTATATAGCCATAATGTAGGTCGTGGTCGTCCCTCGTTCTATGCTTGGTTGAAGAGCATCTCCTCAGCCGATTTTAATAACCTAATCTTCTCTCAGTATGTAGCTCAGTTTGAGTCTAATAACTATCTGTCTTATCAGTGCCCAAAGAAGGGTTGCTCCCGTCTGTTCCTCGAGAAGAAGAATATCATGGATATGATTTCCTTCCCGAATGATAAGACTAAAGAAAGATTCGAGAAGATTAAACGGGGCGAGTCAGTACTGAGCGGTTTGTATAAGACTCCTCCAGTACCTATCAATGAATACTTTGCTATCAGCTTCGCTGTACCGTCTATCTATAGCATGAACTTCGAACCGGCTAGTCTGACTAAGGAATTCAAGAAGAAGTATAGTAGCGTAGTAGGATTCTTGCCGATGATTGATAGTGTTCATGTAATCGATCGTCGTAATAATACTACTCACAAGATTGACTTTGGTGCTATTAAGGATGATATTGAAAAGACCACTATTCGTAAGGTACAAGGTATCATGAAGATCATGGTTCAGTTCAATATCGACCAGAGATCCAAGATCTATGGCGAATATCTGAAAGTACTGAAGAATATGAATCAGGACGATGTATCCTACTATATTCCTGCAACCAAGTGCCCGATTTGCAAATCTGATATTCCTCAGTATGCTACTGATCCTATTGGTGCGCTTTTTATGCGAGCTCGCTTGTCGATCGAAGCAGCCTCTACTCCCGCGCTGCTCTAATAGCAGACTACAATAAGGGTAGAACCTCTATTCAAGAACTAATAAACATGGATTATGGATTATTCCACTATCTATGGGTTAGAGCTATGAAAGAGAACAAGAGGAAAAAGGATGCTGAAAACAAAAACCCCAATTTGCTAGACGTATTGGGAGATCTATAAGTGAGCGAGGCGGATACAATGAATCTCTTACAGTTTTTTAATGAGAAGCTATCTCGTGAAGAAAACGTTGCGTATCCACCCAAGCACTTCTCTGAACAGGTAACTATGTATAACGTACTAAATGGTACCTTCCCTGATGATGATATACTGAACGTTAAAATCATTGATGAGGACACTAATCCTAAATTCAATGTTACTTTACGTACAGAAGCTATAGCTGAGAGTGCTGAACAGAATCTAGATAAGATGATTGTTCCTGGGGCATATAAACCTCTTTATGAGTTGAATGTTTCTAGGAACCGCAACGTGTTGACCTTTCATATGAATGAAGTATAATATGATTCCCATGTCTCTTTGGAGGCATGGGAATTTCATAGCTGCGACATTCAACTAATGTGGCTAATAAGGAGGTCAGAGTATGACTAAACACTTGGAGTTAGAGCCTCTTGACGTCAATAACTTTATTAAAGTAAATGAATTAGAAGAGGTAAATGACCCAATGTTTTTCGCTAGAACTAACCTTCCGACAAGTAAAGGGTTATTATCTAACGAAATCTTTGGTGTCTCTAAAGAAGACAGAACGACCATTTTCGCATATATTCATCTAGCTGGGAATACATTTATGCATCCTCTGGCATATAAGATATGGAATAAGTTAGATAGTAACGTTAAGCTGTGTGCTTATGAGATGGATACGTTTGTTTTAGATAAAGAAACTGGTAAACTGAAGCCTGATCCTAATGGTGAGACTGGATTACCTTTTCTTAAGAAGTTGATTAAGACGATTGATTTCAAGAAGACTGCTAGTAGTAAACGCAATATCAGAATAGACTTCTTAACCAAATATAGGGATAAGCTATTTATAGATGATTTCGTAGTATTGCCTGCAGGGTATCGAGACGTTGATACAGACGTTTCTGGTAAGAATATAGGTGTAGGTGTTATTAATAAGATCTATAATTCTATTATTCGAGATTGTAAAGCATTGAAAGAATCCGATGACTATGGGTTATCATTGAATGGCTCATTAAGAGGACGTATTCAAGATAGTCTAGTTAAGGTATATGACTTCATTGTTTTTGGTAGAGACCCTCAAACTGGTATAGAGAGTCAAGCATCTGGTTTGTCTAGAAAGCTAGGTCTTATTAGACGTGCTGGTATGAGACGTTCATTCGACTGGGGTGCACGTTTGGTTATCTGTACACAAGACTTAAGAAAAGAAAAGTTAGAAGATCTAGAGATTGACTTAGACCATATTGGGTTACCTCTAGCTGCTCTATGTGCCAACTTCTTCCCTTATATGATATTCCATATAAGACAATGGTTCGCCAATAACTTAAGCGATGAAGGAGAAATTCTTGCTTGGGATCCTAAAGCTAAAACTACTAGACGAGTTCATATTAGAGACTGGAGAGACCAGTATTCTGATGAACGGATCAAAGAAGAACTAGATAGATTCATGCATGGTGTTAGTAATAGATTCATGGCTATCGAAGCTCCAATAGTTGAGGAAGAAGATATTAAAGGTAAGAAGAGCTACTTAATGTTTAAGGGTTTCAACGTTCCTGATGAGAAAGTAGCAGAGACTCTTACTAAGAATGGCGGTATTCCTGAAGAAGGAGTTAACCTTCCTATCAGTGAAAGACCACTTACTTGGTGTGATCTAATCTTTATGGCTGCTAAAGAAATAGCTAAAGATAAGAGTACGCTGATAACACGTTTCCCAATAGATACTTATTGGAACCAGTATCCTGCTAAAATAAAGGTTCTCTCTACTATTAACACAGTTCCTATGGTGGTTAATAATACCTTCTATCCAGATTATCCAAAGATTGATCCAGAGATGGTAAATAAGAATACGTCTAATATTTTTATGGATGTAGCATTACCGAACAACGTGCGTCTTGATTCAATCGGTGGTGACTTCGATGGTGACACAGTATCTTCTAAGGTTCTGTATTCTATTGAAGCTAATGACGAGATATTTAATACTATCAACTCTAAGAAATACTTTATCGGTTTGGATGGACAAAACTTGATGTTTACCTCTAAGGAGTGTATCCAATCATTATACAATCTAACCCTGGTATTAGCTGATGATAAGGATAAACTCACCAAACCAGAATTTTAGGAGGCCTTAGTATATGAAAAAGTATAGAATGAGATATACTCCTAGATCAACAATGAATAAGGTTAAGATAAGAGAATCCTCTCTTAAAAATTATAGGATTGCTAGAAATAGAAGGATGGCTTATCCTCTATTTGAGTCTTGGCAAACTATTTATAACTATCAGAATCTGAAAGAGTCTATGATCAATTGGGACATGTATTCAGTAGATGAGATAAGCAATCTAACGAAAGCTGCTACTCTATTGGAATATATCGATAAGAACCATGAGAGAGAATTGGAAGTCAATGAGTCTACTAAAATATTCAATAAGATTCTAGAAGAGATCACTAATATAAGGCCCCTCTACAAATATCTCAAAATGATGAATATTAATGAGGATAGTAAACAAGCTATCTTGGAGAAGTATATTGAGTTAACCAATTCTGATAGGGTATTGAAGAATTATCGTAATCTAGATAAGAGATTCGATACAACCAAATCTATCATGGAATCTTATACCAACTGGGGATCTACAGAAATGGTATATAGGTTATGTGAGATGACTGACTCATATAACTTCGGTTCTAAGGAAGCTAGATTCATTGTTATGACTGAGAATACATTGTATAGTATTGGTGAGACTCTTGGTGATAACTTTAGTAGTGAATCTATTATGAGAAACGTAGTAGACTATACTCTCTTACATAGAGGAGATGATAGTGTTACTGAAACACTTAATATGATTAAAGGTGCATTGGAGAATAGTTACTTCTTTAAAGAAGACTATTTATACGACTATATAGATTATCTAGAGAGAGTGAATGAGAATAAACTAACTACTTCTAATGATGAGGATGATAGACTTACACTAATCAAAGAGTTTGACGACTATTCTCATATTGAGAAAAGTGAGAGTGCTCTTCTAGAAGCTAGTTTATTAGACCAAGCTAAAGATGCCATAGCTAGAATCAAGTTAGCACCAGCTAATGCAGCTGGCATGGCTAAAAGTGCTATACATTCTCTACTAGTAACTACTAGATTAGAAGATATTGCTAATGGTACTCACAATGCTCTTTCTATTGCTTTCTATGCTTGTGTTACAGTTGGCGGATTTGCTCTAGGAGTAATTCCTGGAGTATTAGCAGCTATAACCAGCTATCTTACTAGTAAGCATCTTAATAAAGAATATCTTCGTTCCTCTATCTCTGAATGGAGAGATCATAAACGGTCTGTAGAGAGACGATTAGATACTACTAAAGATGCAGATCAGAAAAGACGCCTCCAAACGTATGTAGATGAATTAGATAAAAATATAGATATCCTCGAAACGGAATGGGAAAATGTAAGAGACAAAACTATCGGTGAGATCAAAGATAAAGAGGGTACTCCAGAAATCACTAATCCATCTATATGGAAAACCGATGTAGATCCGAATGGACGATTCACGCCTAGCTCCAACTTTGCTAGAAATGATAATGATTAATAGGAGTGATAGTAGTGTATAGTTTATTTGAGAAAGTCCTATTGGGACAGCCATTGACTGAGGAGCCTATGCCTGCTGCTCCTCCTCAAGCTGGTGCTCCTGTTATGCCACCCCAACAACAAGATCTAGGAGCAGGAACTCCACCTCCTGATTTTACTGGTGGACAACCTGGACCTGAGTTGGGAGGAGCTCCAGATCCTAACCAGCAACCAATGGATCCAAATGCAGGAATGCAGCCTGGAGTAGATCCCAACCAACAAATGGCTGGTGATCCTAATGCTCAAGGAGATCCAAATCAACAGATGGATCCTAACCAGGCTATGGATCAGATGGACCAAATGCAAGATCCAGCAACACAATCCCCAGAAACTGAGATAGAGAAAGACGAGGAAGTTATCTTCTCTGATCTTAAGCCTGAACAGATGTTATTAAAGAATACTGAACTGAAGCAAAGGTATCAGGAATTGTTTAAGGCAGTTACTGAAACTCTTACTAAGATCAATAAGGTTAGTAGAACCTCTTATGATGACACAATGATCGATTTCATTATCAAGAAGCTAACTAATCTGAAGACTATGATTACAGATAGTTTGGTTAATGCTTATCCTGCTAGAACATATCTGGAGAATAAGACTGAGCTGCAGAGATTCACTTATGGGTTCAATTATATAACTAGGTTGGTAACCAATATATACGAGTCTCGAATAAAAAGACAACAAGCTATTGCCAAGATGAATAGTAAGATCAAGCCTGAACATGAACCTGAGGAGTTCCCTATATTTAATAGGGGTTATGACGTGCAGTAATTAGCAATTGGCATCTGACTTGAGCAACATAAACGTAATGGTCTAGTAAGCCCTATAGTGTGTACATCTATAGGTTTTATAGATTAATCTAAGTTAAAAAAGCCGCGTTGACGACTTGCAAGTTTTAGTCTGCTCCAGCGCGGGAGAAAAAGGAGGAAATATATTATGGCAGTAGTAGGCTCTCGCCAAAACCAGGCCATGCAGAACGTTCTCCAGTCTTATGAACGCAATGAACTGCATGATCTCGCGGAGGCATTTACTGGAATCTCTCGCGCTGGTCTCACCGAGCACGTTGATCTCTTTGAGGAACCGCGTAAATTCTTTATGAAGTCCAATCTGAATAATCAGATGAAGAACTTCTTTGTGGAAAACAGTTTCGATGTTGAAGATCCGAAGTATAAGGGTGATCCGCAGGCTTTGAAAGAAGCTTATGATGGCTTGGCAGCTCTGTATGCAAATGACGTTCAAGGTATTTGCGAAGCTGCTCCGCTGTCTTCTTTCAACCCTGTTGTTGGTATTACCTTCCCGATGCATAAGAACCTGCTCATGACTACGGTCATGGATAAAGGTGCCATTCCGAAGGATGTAGCAGCTGGTCCGCAGTTCACGCTGACCATGGAAACCCGTACGTTGGTAGCTCCGGACGGTACTCAGATCGATATGTTCTTGGAACAGAACAAGATTAAGAGCATCGTTGAGAGTGCTGTTCCGCGTAAGGACATTGTTATTGCCCTGCCGGAAAATCAGACTACTGACGTATTGGCTCTGCTTGGTGCTGTAAACCGCACGACGGCAAACGTATCTCGTGCTTCTAAAGTAACCAAACTGATCATCAAAAATGTTTGGACTGTAAAAGGCGAAGAATATGCTGTTCTGGATGCTCAGGGTAACGTAACTGATATCAAAGTATATGATCAGGCTACTGGTTCTCTCCAGAGCAAAGTTATTGCTATTGAACCGATTCGTTTCGTAGCAGCATTTGGTCAGTATGACCGTACGTTCCAGAAACGTGTTGATATGGTTGTTCCGACTGATGGTGTTGGTGGTGTACGTGCTGAAGAATTCCAGTTCGCTGGTTCCATGCACAACAACAAGTTCACCTTCCAGTGCACGAGTGCAACGGTTACGCATGTAATCCTCTCTGCTGCTCTTGACGTTTCCAGCGCTGCATACGAGACTCCGAAAGTTAAATGGTCCGCACGTACGGATTACTTCGAAATCCCGGAAGCACCGCACATCACTGTTACGATCTCTCCGGAAGAAACCCGTGACATTCAGGCTATGTATAACGTAAATCAGTTGACCAAGCTGATGAGCATGATCAAACTGACGCTAGTTAACTATAAAGACGACAAGATTCTGGAAGATCTCGACAGCTCCTTCCTGAACCTGCCGCGCACGAGCAAAGTATCCGGTACGTTCGACTTCGTACCGCCGGATAACTTCCTTGGTTCTCATGTAACCTGGCGTTATGAGACGTTCATGGACTACCTGGACACGGCTGTAACGACCATGCTGCAGGTATACAATGATGAGAACGTAACCGTTTCCATCTTTGGACGTCCGGAACTGATCCGCAAGATTACGCCGAAGGAATACAGCTATGTAACTCCGTCCAACATTGGTCCTGTAATGCTCGACTATAAGAAGACGGTTAAGACTAGCGATAATCGTGTTTACCAGTTCATCAGCTCCAACAAGCTGCGTAACGATAACAACCTGATTATCATTCTGAATCCGCGTAACTCGAATCGTATCATGTACAAGATCTTCGATTATCAGCTGTACGTTGGTAACGAAATTCGTGATACGGATAACTACCAGCTGCCGGCAGTAACTGCATTCGAACGCTTCCTGTTCCTGAGCTATCAACCTGTTCAGGGTCGTATCCAGATCCTCAACCCGACTGGTCTCAAGACTGAAGTTGAGAATGACAGCCCGATCGGTCCGCGTGCTCTCAACGACTACACTGCTAATAAGATTACCTTCGATGAAACCACTAAGCAGTTCGTTCAGTTCGGTTCCGATGCTATTCCGAAGACTCCAGTCAGCGTAATGAACCAGATGACTAATGCTCCGGGCGAGTTTAAAGATGCGGTCTATGGCAACAATAAGTCGGCTCACCAGCCTAATTATGCTGTATCGGATCCGTCTAACCCGGCACCGAGCAATGATACCACTGGTTACTAATATCGATTCCAATTGCCACCGTTCAATAGAACGGCTAACCATAGAGATGGAGAGAGTCGTAGTGACTCTCTCCATTTCACTGTGTCAATTAGAAAAAAAAGAAGAACCGATCAACCACAGCAGCGATATATAGGCTCTTCTTTTTTGGAGGTCATCGCTATGAGCGATGCCATGTAGACACATGTAGGAATGCATTGTGTTAACACAAGTGTCATACTTCCTACATTACTATAGTATATAATCATATTATGATTTATACTTGTTCATAAAATTTCTGATCTTGGAATCCATTATCTCAAAATCAGTATCAGATTGTAAATTGATTATCTCTGCCGATAATGCATTGAACTCATTAGTCATATCTACTTTAATATGCATTAAACTATCAAATTCATTTGGGCTTGATTTGAGAAGCTTCTTTAATTCTTCCATCATATTAGTATACATGGGCCAATACGCATCGTATAATTGTGCATTAGTATCAAACCTTCTTTTAAACAAAGTATTATTTCTCAATTCATCATTGATCTGATCTTCAATAGAAATCGTAGGTTGATTTGGTACATTAAATACTACAGTAGCTCCAGGTTCAGTATTTAATATAACTTTAAGCATAGCATCCTTATCATCAGAAGGTCCGAAATTGACGTCCTTTCCAGAGAACAGTTTGATTACATCTGCTAACAAAGTCACTACAGATATTACCACATCTTTAGGGTTAATTATTGTAACTGGAATTCCTATCAGAGAAGCTCCAAGTAGACGACCATATACATATATGCTTTTAAAACAACTACTCAAACTATCTTTACCCAGTAACACAGAAAATGGAAGAAGTATAGTGCTCATCAATGTAAGAGCTGTTGAAAATACAAAGACTCCTAGTAGTTTTCTGACAATAGCAAACTTATTATTTGCTCTTCCGTAATCAATAAGCTCACTGATAAGTCTCATTAAAAATTGATCAAAAATAGGCATAGGTTTATCCTCCTTTAAATTTCAATTTATTATCACTCACTAGTATAATATATAATCGTATTGCAGTTTACAAAAAATAACCCCCTCAAGTGAGGGGGATTTGTTATGCTTATGCTGCCAAATATTCTTTTACGGTCTTCTCATCGTATGGACGATCATACATTTTTAAGCTAGTGCCATAACCATTTAGGCTAGCTTCTAATGACTCAATCGTTACTATAATGAAAGACGTAGGCGATAATGGAGATAGAAACATACCGACAAAGGAGATCCCTACCATTCTTATAGTATTATTGATAGATCTAATAAGCAATGATCTAACATGTGCATTACTAATGAACGGAATTGTGACCAATATAGTTATTGGAAGAGATATTGCCATACCGACCAAACTGAATAAATAGTATACTGGCATTGCCAACTTATTGCCAGTTTTTGCTACTTCAAGAATAGAATCTGCGCTGTTAATCAACCCTGCAATCAATTTTTCTCTCATTTTATTTTCCTCCTTAAGAATTAAATAACACGTTCATCAGAAACTTGGGAATTTTAATACCATCGTAATCTACACATTCCTCTTTTTCAAGCATAGCAACTTTTTGAGGAGTGAGAGATTCTCTTACATTATATTTGTTTTTGTTTGTAAGCACGATGTTTTCGAACAACTCCTTTTCCCTATGGCTGAGAATGAGCATATCGAAATTCCCAAGAGATTTACTCTTTTTCAAAACTGCAAGGAAATACAGGCTGAAGAATTTCTCATCATTATTTCGTTCTATACTATAGATATACGTTTCTGTTACATGTAATTCGATTCCTACCTGCTTGCGGGTGAGTCCTACAGCTTTGCGGAACAGAGAATAATTATTGATGAAATAATCTTTAAAGTTATCAAGCTCCAGCTCTTTATTAAGTTCACTAGTAGCTTCATTGTACCCATACTTCGAAATTAATAAACGATGTAATTTGGTGCCCTGCTCGAGGTTATGCTCATATACCTGTTCTACTTTCTTTGCTTCTTCTAAGAACATAGCGCAGCGTTTTTCAAGTATATGGGCTTTCTCGTTTTTACCGCTATTTTTCAATGCTTTGATCTCAAACTGGAATGATAATTTATTTTCAGTAACATCGTGAGATAAATTGCTAATGAATTTGATTACGGTATTTACGTCCTGGCTAAATACTTTATTTGCTAACATGGTCATTTCCTCCTCTTACTTTACATCAACATTATCAATACCAATAGAACAATTCCCATTGGTATCCATTTTGACATCTAACTCGACATTCGCAATATCTCCACTATGATATGCAGAGATATCATCCATTTCCAAATCGCGAATTTGAGATGCCAAGTCAATGATGGTTTCTACTGTGAGATATTTGCTCACGTCTTCCATAACATCTTTGTGTGTTTTGAGAAACTCGATCTGACCCTTTGTTAATTTTAGCGTAATACTGTTCATACTAATACCCCTTTCTAGGTATATGCACTAATCAATATCCTATAATATTGACTTTCTCACTACAATAATATATAACGGAATAACAAAACTATTGCAAAAAAGATAGGCAGAATTAACTGCCTATCTTTCTCCATATTAAATTGTCAAGCTACATCATAAGCATGCGTTTTATAAGCATCCTTTTCGGATACTACCGCAAACTTATTGATGCAAGTGATCATCTGAATATCAATGATGTCCTTTTCCTCGTTGTATACCGCTACAAATACGATGCTCTTTTTCATGCTCTTTGAACGAAGCATAATTTCGAAGCCACTATCGACTTCATCAAGAACGTCATCTACTGCGGATTCAAGGAGATACAGGAAATCACGGATATTCATTTTGCGTTCGATCATACGATCATAAATATGGGTGCTATCAGAAACGATATCTGCATCCATAAATGATCTGATCTTAAATAAACGAGTCGACATGGCACATACCCCTTTCTATAGGATAAGTAAACAGAGGATCATAGCTATTTTACACCTAGATCTATATCTAAGTAACCTCTTATTCACCTCGATAATATACAATTGAAAATATGCATTTTTACTGAACACAGTTATTTATCAAAATAGGTTTTTACATAGGTACTAACAGTATAGTAGTCGGCGGTACAGCTAATGGTTGGGGCTGGAACGGAAATCCGCTGATCGAATTCATTAATCTCTTAATATTTGGATGGCTTTGGCAAGCCTATGCTATGTATCATACGACTACTGTTGTTCCTTTCCGACAATAGAAGATGATACTAACTAGTATTCTCTCAAACACTAAAACAAGGAATTGGAGTAGAGGATGGGTACCTCTACTCCGTTCTTGTGTATGAATTAGAAATTCTCAGGTCTTACTTTACTCTCCATAGGAGATGCTACTACAACACTAGCCACCTTCTTCTCTTTCTCCCACCATGGCTTCTGTTTCTTTCTAGGATCATTTTCTGGTAGGTTGGCCGTGTAGTCATTCAAAGCCCTAGGGCCAATAACATAATGGTTCTTATTTTCCATTAGAATCACATCCTCTCGACTTAATAATAAGAACTTCTTACGAAGCTGTTGAAATAAAGGAGGACTACTAATGAATTCTGAAAATAAAACTAGGAATGCATATGAAGATGTAGAACTGGCTATATCTGCTATTATGCGTAATGCAGTACAACGCAATCTGGATGATCTCAAATCAGCATTAAATAAATTATTCCCAGAAACAGAATGTGATAACGTTATTTTCACTAGAAATGAGGATAAGTTATTCTTTGGGTTATATGCTATGCCTGAGATCGAACCAGAAAAGGTAGTACAGATTATCACTAAAGATAATCGGTATAGGGTAGATAAATATGTACTAGAATTAGATGGTAAACTGTTTGGTTCTTATTTGGGGTTAAACTATAAGCAGATTGCTGCTTTAATTGTACATGATATTGGAGCTCTTACAAATAATAGTGCACCTGCTGAAGAGGTAGTACATGCTTTGGATAAATATCTGATAGACAATGATGACGTATTGAAACTGAGTGACGTTATTCACTATCAGAAAATCCTCTCCTATGCTTTTAGGGATAGTCTGAGAAAATGCACTAGCATTTTCGAACTCGGTGTATATAAGGAAGCCGAAGATACCTTTGCTGACTTCATCACTTGGACTGATTATAGAGGGGATATCAAATCTGCTATGGATAAAATTGATAAGCTTGGCTATAATACCAAGAAGGAAATCACTAATAAATATATCACACTAGCTTGGGTTATGCGTATATATAAAGACGTTCTTGGTTATCGTATCTCTGCTATCAAGACTCTTGAGAGGTTACAAGAGCTTACCCCCAGTAAGATAGAAAAACAGGAGCTGGCTAACTTCGTTAAACGTTTGAGTCGAATTGATGACGATATGCTATTAGAAGAATATGGCTATACTACTATCAATGAAGACGATATGTTGGATATGATGCGTAATGCTAAATATCCTATTCAGACTAATGTAGTAGACTGCTTGGATATCTCAAAGAATGATTTGGTAGGATTTATGCTGAAACAAGAGAATCTGGATAAATCAGAGCCTGATGCTCTTCCTGATTTGCTCCATAGCATCAATACTTCAATGATGTATGTGAAAGACTACATGGATGAGAATATCTCTCCTGATGAGAAAGAGGTATTTAAACAATGGACTGGTATCTTTAAGGAAATGGATAAGAGACGTAAAGAACTCTCCAAGGGCGGTACGTCTTATACCAAATCCAAATCACTGCTAAATAAATACAAAGCCCAGAAAGATCAATAATAAAAGAGGTAGACTTCGGTCTACCTCAATTTATCCTAATATAACTCTCAACTATATACTATATAAATGTAGTGGGAGAAACCACTATAGCCGTAAATGTACTCTAGTGTGTATTGCAAGTCTGATTGGTCATCAGACTTGAATAATCAATTAACACCTAGGTACATGAATATTTTTTATTTTATTTAGTGTTTAGGAGGTAAACATTATGGCATTTTATGGTGCACAAGAACCATGGTCCCCTACAGTGAGTGGTATCGCACTGTACAACCCGACGAGCAAGATTGATAAGACTTGCATCACTTTTAGTATGTGGAAGACTACTATTCGTATTAGTATCATTCCCGCTATTGAATCAGGTACTGATGAAGCTCCTCGTTATGGCTATAAGAATGGTGTCAATATCTGGCTGACTCCGCAGAAAGCAAATCAGTTTGCTCAGATTCTTAAAGGTTATAAAGAAGATCCTGATCAGTATGATAACTATGGTGTAGCAACCAGCCAAGCTATTATCACCGTAGATAAACCTGATACGTTTGGGTATCCTGGACGTGGTCCTGTCATCAGCATTCGTCGTGTAAGTGAAGAGGGTAACGTAGAACTCTCCTATTCTTATGAATGTAATATTGATGGTACTAGTGCTATTGTAGGATTCAATGTCAACAACCCGAAGGCATTTAAACAAGACACTAGCCATTTCCAGAACATCGAGCTCGATAGCATCATTACCCAGTTGGAACAATACTATCTGGCAATGACCAATGCAACTGCATTCAGTGTAATCGGTCAGGTGTATCCGTATCTTGATAAGATCGCAGCTAAGATGTCTGTAGACCTGAGCGGTAATCTGCATCGTCAGCAGAGAAGCAATGGATTCTTTGCTGGTGGTAATGCTGGTATGGGTGTAGGTGATACTACATTTGGTAGCGGTCCTGCTATTGGTTCTACTAACCAGAGTATTATTACTGGTCCGTCTCAGCAAACATATGATGCATCTGCTTTGAAAAAGTTAGTAGAGGGAGCTGATTAATCAGCCCCTTAATAAAACAAGAGATCCCTTAACGGGGATCTCTTTTTTAGAAGGTGATAGAGTATGGCAGTGCATAATAATCAGAATATATTGGTTGATTTCAACTGTATATATGATACTGCATTAGGATCAGCCCTATACTTGAGATTGTGTTCTAAAAACCAAACTTACTATCATGATTTCCTCAGTAAAAGTAGTTTCGATTACTTTAGATATATGGCTCTAAATAGAAGTGAGGAAAATCCTATAGCGTATTTATTTAAAGATGAATATGCTGGTCATGCTGATACAATCTATGGAGAACTTAAGGCAGATAAGTGGAATAAGGTACTAGAGTACTCTCCTCCCACTGAAATTGCTAACGTGATGTATCTAGGAGCCAAAGATGGTAAGTATAGGATTACTATAAACTGTGAAAATGATTTAGAAGTTAAACGTAGCAAAGATTTTACTAATCTTTGGAATACTAAGATCAATGTAGAGGATGTATCTAAGTACGATGTTCTATATATCTATGATATTGAAGATATAATACGTAGAAAATGGAATATCGACAAAAAGGTTGTTTATTTATATGATTGGGCAAAGAATCATGTAGGATTCAAGATGGATGCCAAAGCAGGTATCAACCCATTGGCTATTCGATGGATGAATAAGGCTATATTCAACTTTATTAGTCCGTATAGCGACCAACAACCAGTGGGATAATATAGGAGGTATTAGTATATGAAGAAGCTCGTCGACAACGTAGTCCCCGAAAAGCCATTAAGAGAAGCACAGCTGAGAGCACTGAAATTGTTCTCAGATACTGTGGGTATGACGTATGGCCCTCTTGGAGGCTATACTGCTTATTCTAAAATGAGTAGTGATGGGAAAACGATGGCAGTAAGCAACTATTCTAAGGATGGATTTACTATCCACAAGAATATTGAATGCGATATGCCTATCGAATCAATTCTCAAAGAAGAGATTCGTGATATCTGCACTCAGGTTCTCAAAGTGGTGGGAGACGGTACTAGTAGTGCAGTTATGCTCTCTTATATCATCTTTGAAGGATTGGTTACTCTTCAAAAGATGGGTTATAAGAAACGTAAGATTATCAAAGCCTTTAAGAATGTAGTTGCTGAAATCTCTGAAGCCGTAGAAAAGAATGGCAGAAAGACTACTCTGGATGATATCTATGACATTGCTCTCACTTCTCTTGATGGTAATGAAGAGATGGCCAAAGTCATCTATGATATCTATAAGCAGTATGGTATGGGTGTATTCATTGATGTACAGGGTAACTCTGCTAAAGAGACTGTAATCAAAGGATTCGATGGCATGATCTATGATAATGGTTATCTGGATCCATGCTTCATCAACCGTTCTGATCATACTTGTACTCTTGAGCAACCTCATATCTACGTATTTGATTGCCCTGTAGATACTCCTACTATGATTGATATATTCCATCTCATTATTCATACTGAGATTGAAGAGCCCAATATCAAACTCCAAACTGCTCAGCGGAATGGTACTCTCAAGGATAAGATTGCTAAAGGTGAGGTTACTATGCCTTACCCAACTATCATCTTCGCTCCTCACTTTAGCCGTGATGCAAACTCTTATCTGGATCAGATCATTGCTAGTTATAACAACGTAAAACCAGAACAGAGGTATGGTCTCTGTATCGTACAGACTGGTGCTGCTGATCCTAATAAGCTGATTGATATCTGTAAGCTGAGTGGTGGTAAATTCATCAAGAAGTACATTGATCCTGAATCTTTCAAGAAAGATCAGGCATTGGGTTTGGCTCCTAATGAAATGAATATCCGTACCTTTGCAGGTTCTGCAGAGAAGATCATTGTAGATAAACTCCAGACCAAGATTCTCAATCCGTCTAAAATGCGTGATGAAAACTATGAGTATACTGATTACTTCAAGAACTATGTATCCAACTTGGAAGATCAGTTGGAGAAGCTGCAGGAAACTAATCAAGAAGTAGTAGAGATTGGTAATCTGAAGAGACGTATCCATATCATTAAGGGCAATATGGTTGACCTCTACGTTGGTGGTATTGGTACCAGTGACAAACGTAGCTTGACTGATGCTGTAGAAGACGCTGTATTAAACTGCAGATCTGCTGCTCAAGACGGTGTTGGATATGGTGCTAGTTATGAAGGCTTACGTGCCAGCATGGATGCGTTCTACAACTCATGCGAGAAGGGAAGATTAATTGATGAAGATGCTGAATACTGCAAGGTATTGAACTTGACCTACAACCTTGTTGCTACAGCTTATATGACTATCACCAAACGTCTGTATGAACCCTACTTTGAGGATGAGGAGTTAACCAAAGAGGCTATTCATAAAATGCTGAAAGAGGACTGTGGCCCTCTCAATATCATCACTGAAAAATATGATGGTACAGTATTAACCTCTATTAAGAGTGAGCCTGCTATTCTTGATAGCATCTCCCGTATCATCACAGTACTCTTCAATACCAATCAGTTCCTGCTTCCTACTCCTCAGTTTAATATCTATAAGGATATGGAGGCCAAGACTGTAATCCGTCCCGATGGCACTACAGAAGAAGTGGTAGATGAAGAGGAAGAGATTCCTAAATTAGATCTCATCTCTATAGAGGAGGTAAGAGAATTATGGGCGGAATAAAAAAGAAGTACAATATGAAAGCCGTGTTTGACAATCTAAATCGGAAACAGCATGGTTCTGATGTTGATACTATGATGATGAATGGACTGGTTAAAGAGGCAGTAAACAAATCAGTTAGAAACGCTAGTCTAAAGAGTATCGACAAGTCTGCTACTCATCAGGCTAACAAGAGATCTGGTAGAGGTAGCTAATCATGATACACAGAAGAAAACGCCGTATCTCTGATAGAAGGAAGATATTAGATTCCTTCTCAGTAAAGAAAAGAAAGGCATTGAAATGCGATCCTAGACTGATTACCTTTATTCAATCGATTAAGCACAAGATTGAAGAAATCGTTACTATAAAACGGTTCGTGTTCCCTGGTCTTAGAAAGGCAGTTAATGATGAACGCTAGACTCTACTTAATTAAACAGATCTCTAATGTGGCTATTCATGGCTACAATTGGGATGTATTTCCTCAGAAGTATAGGAAGGCATTAAGATGCTATCACAAACCACTCTATAAAATAGATCTCTCTCATTTAGAAGCTGATGAATGGTTTAGAGAAAACCAAGAACAGTTTGTAAGAGAGTTCTACATTAATCAATCTTAAAAACCTACCTAACATATTTATATAGAGTTGTCCAACATTTTCTACCCCCTAGGACTAGTCACCCTAGGGGGTTTACTCTCTTTTATAAGAGGAGGTCACAACAATGGCCGAGAAGTATACTTTCAAACAGTATATCGATAATCCGTCTGGGTCTAGAAGTCATATGGTTGGCGAAAAGGAAGTAGCTCAGTCGGTTTATAATGATAAATACAATAAAATGATTCTGATGTGTGGTGGACAGATTAACTACTTAATGTGGAAATCTGAGCCAAAAAGATACGTAATATACATACAGATGCCAAGTGAGACTACACCAAAATTATATTATGACGTGATGATTGAATTCACTGGAGAAGACAATCTAGATTACAGCATTGCGAAGCTGGATAACTATAAGGTTAGATTCTTCTCTAATGATCCAAATTTCACATTCACTTTTGCACATGCCTTCAATAAGAAAGGCATGATTATTCCTGAATTGAAGAATAAGATTAGTCCTAAAGCTCTTAAAGAACCTCCAACTAAAACCAACCCAAATATACTGGCAGGTTATGTTAAGAGTATTTATTTCGCATATATTTTTATGAGAAATAAGGGATTGTTTAATAAACTGAATTGGTTAGAAGCACACCCAATTAGCCAAATGAAGCAATGGGTTAATCAATACGTAATGGATTCTGATAAGAAGTATTTATACGCTCAGAATTTTAAAAAGCTGAAGAATCAGAAAGGTAATGTACGAGTATCCAAACAGGAGAACAACTTATCTGGTCTGAATAAGGCAGCTCATTACGTTGATCACCAAACCAGTTATATTAAAAGAACTAATGAAGTGAAAAAAATCAATAGAACTCGTTCACTAGCCTCTACTATTAAAACTACCAAAATCATTGGAAAGAAGAGGTAAATAATGAGATTAAATCGCAGTGAAGAACTGTGATGCATCATAGTATATTAGAGGTGATTTATAAATGAAAGTTTACGGGGTAGCATTATTGTTCTATTCATCTTCTACTATGACTTATGTATTCGAGGAGATGAAATATAAAAGGCTTACTAGTCAAGCTATTATTAAGATCTATGCCAACAAGGATACGGCAGAAAGGGTAGTAGCTGAATTGAACGAGAAGTATAAGGGGGCAGAAGAGAAACGACAATATGTGAAATCATATATGCAGGATAGCAAGGGTCCTGTATATGGATCTCCAGCAGTGTTTCCTCCTTTAGGGGGCTTCTATGTTCAAGAGATAGAAGTAAGTGAATAAACACAAAGGATTTTCTTGGCGAGCAGACGCCAAAAGAGAGAGGGAATATAAATGCCAAATGGAACTGAGAACAGAATGACTTATAACGATCAGTGCTTCTATAGCCCTAGAATGGTATTTAATCGTTCTTTATACCCAGAGAACGAATTGATACCTATAGTATATAGAGTAAGTACTGGTATATATCAAAACGGTAAACAGATTGCGACCCACAACCAGGGACAATGCCTACAGCAGGTGGGGATTCCTGCTACTATTCAACCTCCTATAGATCAGTGGCAACCTACTGAGCCGGGAGATAGGATATTCTCTCATATAAGAGGTGCCGTAATAGCTCCAGTTCACAAGTTCTATAATATGAGTGATGAGGATGCAGCCAACAACATGATTGACTACTTCTACGTCACTTCTAAGAGATGCTATAATAGCGATACGAAGATTAAAGATGGGGAAGTAAGTTTAGGTTTTAGAGACCATTGCACAAACTACATGAACTACTTCGAGAAGTACTATGATACTCAGAAGCAGTTATTAGGGCTATATGCCCAGCTCAAATACTTTATTGATTGTGAACCAAGATATAACTTGGATATGTTCTTGCATGACCTTTGGAAGAACTTCATCAATCCGAATGCATCTTATACTAGTCAGTATCTAAATTGCTGTTTAGATAAGATGAATATAGAACAGTATAATCTGGAACTTAATTATAAGAATAATAAGAGTCCGGTATTGGAATACAATGACTTCCATGCTAAGATTATGCTGAAGATATCAGTAATGCAGAATATGATGATTCCTCTGCTAACTCACTTCATTACTAAGAAGAAGATTCCTCAAGCAGAGATTAAGAATGTACTGCTAAAAGCCTTTGACCTGCTATTCCAGATCTGTAATAAGATCTATAACGTAGACTTGGGGAGTAAGATCTATGAGACTACTACCAGCAACGTTAATAAGAATATGAATAATAATGGTGTATTGTGGGATATGCAGATAATCCGTGGAAGGAACTCTACTACTCACTCAGTTGAAACGGTAGAGAACATTATCATGCAAATCATTCCTAAGTATACCTATAACAAGAACATAATCCACTTCAACTACAATGCAATAAATAGAGACATTAAATTCCGTGTAACTGAAGTTCCTTATGAATTTGGATTTGTAGTTCTTAGTAGTAGTAATCGTGATGAAGATAATAACAGTGAGTGTGATAAATTCGAAGCTCATGCTGCAAAAATCAATGAAGCGATTATGATGCAAACCATCACTAACTGTAAGACTACTATGAAGAGGATTGAACTCAAATATGGCCCATTCGACGAAAGCGAGATCGAATTCTATAAAAAAGAAATGAGCAGAGACGGCAAGTTTATTGTAAACAGCTTGCAGAAGACATTAGTAACCTATCTCTTTGCCAAGGAATTCAACGATCCGCAATCTACTAAGATCGTAGACATTCGTAACTATATCATATTAGTGATAGCAGCTAAGAGGCTGTTAGAGTCTTATAAAATGATGCTGTTACCGTATATGATTGGTGGAAGAGTTAATCGAGTAGTAACTAGAAAGAGTATCAATAAGAAAGAGTTGCTGAAGATTGAATCTTCTGAATGGTACCCGATGATCCACGAAAAATACAATAACGAAAAGATTGAGAAAGAAATCATTCTCGGTCTGATAGCTCAGATACTGAGCAGTGAATTCCAGACCATTGATTACTACAATAGACAATGGAATGGTATTCCTATCAACGTTATTCCCGATATCGTGGCTGAAGAGGTATGCCGGTTTGTTATATTAATATAAGGGTGATAGAATGGAGATAGTACGTATATCTTCTTTTGAGGACATGATTAGAACATTCGGGAAACCCCAATACAGGTTTAAGAGAAAATCTAAATATCCTAGGATTATTAATATGATAAAAGCGTTTAGACTAATTTCTAAACGTAAGTAATGATATAATAAAGGAGGAAGTCGCCATGTTGGAACATTTGGACGAAATGACTTATGAGGAGCTGAAAGAATACGCAGATTCTTTCGATTGGGATGCTACGAAAGGCTATAACCTGATTGATTGGGAGAAGGATGATCTGTCTGTGATTCGTGAAAAGCTCCGTGCTCGTATTAAGCAGGACGATTAACAGAACAGAATAGCTATGGGATGAGAGAGTATCATAACGATACTCTCTCATATATTTTTTATTTATCATATATAGTGAGGAATAATTAATATGAACAACAGACATAGATTGATACATAAGTTAGAAAGGGAAGAGAAAAGGAGAAAAACTAGAGAACTCACTAAACTAGGAGAGGAAGTATTTGAAAGTGGGTTTAACCCAATAGTATCATTACTACCACCTATACTAAAGAAATAGAATATATAAGAAGTTAGGAGGAAGAACAATGGTTTTAAATTATTCAATAGCCAAAGAAGGTGTAGTAATAGATGCAGTAGAATTCCACAAATATCTGGAAATGGGAGATCCAAATGATCCAGGATATCCTGATAACTTTGAAGGTATTTATGGAATAAAGATAGAGAGACAAGGAGGAAAGGAAATCAATCTGTTATATGATAGCAGAGAAGATAGAGATAAAGAATACGATGAACTCCTGTCTCAGGTTCGGAGACAAACGATTTCCGATTAGGTACTAAAAGAATGAGGTGAAGATAGTCATGGAATATATCCCAACTGTATCCACTGTCTTATTATCGTTTTTTATTGGATTCTGCTTAGGTAGGGCTCATAAGTACAAAGCTTCTATTCATGAGGTGTATCATCTACAGGAACAGCTAGATCACCTAAAAGAATCAAATAAGATCACTAATGATCTATATAACAAGGAACGTCATCTCAAAGAAAAATACCAAGACATGTATTATAGCATAGCAGAAAATAAGTAAGTTGGAGCATAAGAGAGGATGGTTTAAATGAGTGCTGAATTGTTTGCTACTGTAATGATAGTTGCTGTTATTTTAGTTGCTATGATATCTTATTTAGGGATGGTTAAATCAAAAGATTGGAAAAATAGATATCATTCGTTATTAGACAGGTACGATGATGCATATAAACAGCTTAATACTCAACGTAATCTAAACAATGCATTATCAACCAAGATAACTCAGCTAGAGAAAAAAATAAAATGTTTAGAAATAGAGCTTAAACAAGAAAAGAAACGCAATGGGACAAATACTAGTATCGATAAAACTAATTCGATTAAAGAAGAAGTATCTAGATTAAAGGGATCTGAACACATATCTAGATCTAAAGCAGTTCGGTATATCACTCAACACTCTAACTTCACTCCTACTCAAATGAATAATCAGTCTACAGATAGTATATTAGACTACTATTGGTATCTGTATCTGATGAATAGTTTCATTGATAATAATGAAACACAAAAGAAGGATGAGTCATATGAATACACCAATTCTTCTACCACCGAAGAAACCGAACCCTATAAAGAGTCTACTAACGACGATAGTAACTCTACTACAAACGATAGTTGGAGTAGTAACAGCTATTATAATAGCACTAGCAGCTCCTATTCTTCCGATTCTAGTAGCGATTCTAATAGTAGCAGCAGTTGGGGCTATAGTAGTGATGACTCCTCTTATAGTTCTGGGAGTAGTAGCTCTTATTCTGATTATAGTTCCTCCAGTTATGATTCTAGCAGCTATTCTGGATCGGATTTTTAAATATAGGGGAGACTAATTATGATAATGATCCCTAAATGCAATACAGCCTTTGGTGATGGTTGCTTGAAGAAATGGTTGACTGGATTGAATGGTACGTGGTATGTATTCACTAAGGATACTAATGGGAAACTAGTATATGAGCTGACTTGGACTAGATTCTCTAATACTGATACTACTATAACTCCTAAGTTTATAGATACTATTATAGACATGCATCATAGTATGCCTATATGGGTTGTTAATAATGGTGACTTCTTTCCAACCTCTTGGAGATATGATTGGGAAGATATGATACACTATTAGTACATCTAGAAAAATGGACTCCACTCCAATTTCTTTTTCGATTGTATACTATAAATATGATAGATCCGTTATTATCCCTCGACATTTTAGTACATTAATACTATAAATGATTGGAGGGATTTACTATGGTTGAGTATAGTGGATGGATTCTTTTGATTGGTATTCTTATTGTATTTATCGCTAAGGGGAAAATAAGTTTAAGTGATATTTTAGAATTAACCAAACTAAGAGAATCCAATAAAAATCTACAAGCATTAGCAAACTCCTTATCTGGACAGTTAGAGGAAGCTAATAAGACGTTAGCACATGCCAAGGAGGAAATCAAAGTATTGCAAGACAAGGTAGCCAGTCTATCTAATCAGATAAAAGAGAGTGGGGAGAAAGTGGTAGATCAGGTCAAAGCCAGCGGAGAGAAATTAGAAGAGACTGTCAAAGAGAGTACCTCTAAAGTAGAAGATACTATAAAAGACAGAAGTGAAGCCGTGAATGAGAAGATCGATGATACTATCAATAAAGCTAAAGATGTACTCAATAAATATAAGGGATTTATCAAAAAATAATACACATACACAACAAAGGGAGGAGTAGGCTTTTGCCTACTCCAACTAATGAAAGGGGATTATCAAATGGGGGATATCATCAAGGAACAAGCTGTACAGTTACTAGAAGATATCGAAGAGACTCAAAAACGATTAGACACAATTATTGAAAGTACTAAATTAGTAGAAGAAGAGTTATTCCAATTTGGATCATTTACTAAGGATAATTAAGAATAATGGAGGAGGGAATTAAATTCCCTCTTCTTTTTTAAATGTATAGGAGGTGATTAGAGTTAAATGTCAACTAATGTAATGATGATGCTAACAATGTACTGGGTATTATTCTTAATAGGGTTATTTTCCATAACAGCGGCATTCATAATTGAAGAAGATAAGAAAGGAGGAGATGATTAAGTGGGTACAACCAATAACGGATTTAAAGAGTTATTAAAAGAACAGCTGCACAAATTATTTCCAGAAGCTAAAGAAGATGGAGCTGATGCTAATACACTCATAAACTGTCCTCTATGTAATATGGAAGGAAAGAGAGACAATGATAGGCATATGAGTATATGCCTAGGAGATGATGGTAAACCATTATTCTTCAACTGTTGGAGAAACAATTTACATAGAGGGATACTGAACTCAGAGAATTTAGAAAAACTAGCAAGCGCTTCTACTACAATACCAGATGCTGGATTTCTAGAACTACTAGATGAATATAATCGTCGTAGTGGTAAGATGAATCGCTATAGATTAGATTCTAAAGGTAGATATAATATTGGTTTGGTAAGGGTAGACAACACAGAGATCAATGAAGTAAAGCGGATCTATATTTGCAAAAGGTTAGGATTAGACTTACCTCTAGAAGAGTTAGCCAAGAATAAGATTATCTTTAGTATCAAGGACCTACTATATAGAAATTATATCAGAGAAACTACTAGAGCTCCTCAGATAATGGAATTACTCGATAAGTATTACGTGGGGTTTCTTACGAATACAAATGGGTGTATTATATTGAGAAACATGGTAGCTGGAAAGATACCACTTCCCGAAAGTATAGCTGATAGATATATCAAGTATATGATTAAGAAAGGTGCTCCTAGTGGATACTACATAATTCCAACTAGTTGTAATTTATATAATCATATAGATATTCATCTAGCTGAAGGTACTTTTGATATACTAAGTGTCTTCTACAATTTAAGAGGGGCCAATAGAGTAGATAATATCTATGGGAGTATAGGTGGTAATAGTTATCTAAATATGATGGAATACTTCTTAAGTGATCTGGGAATAATAGATCCTACATTTCATATCTATGTAGATAATGATATTAAACCACACGTACTTCCAGAGATAGAACGAAAAATCAAACCACTGGATATAGAAGTATATATTCATGCTAATTCGTATCCTGGAGAGAAAGATTTTGGGGTTCCTATGCAAAAAATACAAGAATACGTCTACAAGCTATTTTAATAGGAAATGTGTGTTGGAACACACTAAACCCCTTTAAACGCGAATTTGAGAAAATCAATACTTCTAATTATAGGCCATGAGCCTAATTGTAGTGCACTGTTGATAGTTAAATCAATCTAATTGACAATTGTACTTAGCGGGAATAGTACCAATCAACGATGAGAATGTAACTATCTTAGCTTAAACCAATTAAAGATCCAAATGGAATCCCATCAGGTATTACCAATAAGAAAAGATAATGAATAACTAGGTTACAATAAACCAATAAGAAGATCAAAATGGACTAGAGCAACATATCCTATTCGAATAAGATAATGGATTAAAAAATAATATACCGATCAATTTTCATAATGTTTATCAAAAAAGAAAGGTGGATTCCATTCCACCCTTCTTTTTTTTGGATCGCAGTTAATTTGCTGCATATCCATTATTGATGAGCCAGTTCTTTACATTTCTAGCCCAACCACAACCACTTACAGGCCAGTCGACGGTATCCCCTTTATATGTGAAATACCATGTACCATTTGTTCTGTGGAAGTATACTTCGCTAGTGCGACTATCTCCACCCTTAGCGAAGCAGATATATACAATAATTTTGTAATAACTCAGTTGCTGGATGACGCTATCATCGAGCAGAACCTTTTGTCCATGATAGCCGTCTTCTCCCATGTAATGGTAGGCAGCATCGGTTTGTGGTGATGATGCCATCAATACCACTGCGGCAAACAACATAGCAAACAACTTCTTCATTTTCTTCTACCTCCTTAACGAATATAACCATTCTCTACTAGCCAATCTCTGCAATATGCAGAGAAGTTGTTGTAGGTGACATAGTACTGGCCATTTGGTGTCTTGTACAACCAATCACTACCGATGTGATAGAACTTGATAAATATATGCCCTCTGCTACCATCCGGCCATTTACCATGGATATTAGTACTAACCACATTAGTACCAACTCCACTCATGGTATCATCGTCCACATAATACTCTACCCCTCTGTTATCTGTCATCAGATAGTGATGAGTAGCATCGGCTTGAGGAGCCGATACCATCAATACCACGGCGGCAAACAACATAGCAAACAACTTCTTCATTTTCTTCTACCTCCTTTTATTCTAATTACAAATAAAAAAGAGGATAGGGATTTCTCCCTATCCTCTCTCTTTCACAGTTTAGGAGCTACTCTATCTCTCCATCCATCCATTGGATTAGGCACAGGGATAAATTCTGCATCCTGAATATCCTTAGTAGCTTGCTGGTATGTAGGCATTTGTTCCACTTTCTGGCCAGCCTTCATCTGAGCAGCCATCATCTTATATCTAAGAATATTATGAGATGCTTCATTGATGTACGTAGTAGCTCTAGCCCTATCTACCGAACACAGGAAGATATCCATCAAAGCACAGTTTATTCCGACTTTCACCATAGGAAAAAACATATTCCAAACCTCCTTTCTGTTGGGCTAACGCCCTTATCCTCTTGGCTTATCATATCCATAAGCCGTCAGTACTTCTTTAGCAGCCTCGAGTTCTTTGAGTTTGGTTTCAACTACTGCCTTACGATGCTGGAACCTAAGCATTCTAGTATATTCACTAGAAGCATCAGCAATATGGCTAGCCACTACCAACCCAAGACCCATCTTAATAAGAGTCCACATAAGTATTCCCTCCTTCCTTATTCACAGTTATAGTATATAACTAATTTCGACATTAGCATAACTATTATATAGGGAATAGGAAGGAGAGTGTATTATTATGCCTAGCGCGAGATACGTAAGTCCAGGAGAGTGGCGCTGTCGCTGCGGATGCGGTGGAGGAGACGATATAGTAAATCAGAGACTGCTGGATTTCATCGACAAGATTAGAGAGAATATAGGCGGTCCGATCACTATTAATTGTATTTATAGATGCCCAGCTCATAATGCTAGCACACCAGGTGCAGTTCCTAATAGTCAACACGTACTCGGAAATGCTGCAGACTTAGCCACCCCTAGCTGGTTGACAACGAATGAGTTCCGTTGGTATTGCGAAAACGCAGAGATTGATGGTTATCATATAGATGCCCTCGGCGAATATAGCTATGACCCCTCTGGCGATACTAAGGGGGATGGCTTCATTCATATTGATATTCGCAACGGTGGTTATAATTCCGATATAGGTGAAATTATTACGTGGACAGATATGGGATAATAGAACAGTAGATAAGAGGTAGACCGTTATGGTCTACCTCTTTTATATCAGGATACTTTAATATGAACGCAGTCATATACAGAATTGAATTCTTTACCCTTCTCTTCTGCTTCTTCTACAGTAGGAACTACACATACCGGTAGTTTCTCATCTCCTACCATTTCACTTACTACATAGCACAGATCTTCACCATCATCGATCTTAGAGAAGCTATCTCTGAATCGATGACATTCTTTTACATTGAAGAAGGGTACTTTATGCAGAGTGGATACTGCATTGGCTCCTGACTCCATATTGTATCTCTTGAGAGCATTGAGTGCTTCATCTTCATTATGGCATACTGCTTCTACTACAGTATACTTTGGATTCTTACTGTTAGACAGAATTACAAAAGCGGGTTGTTCCTTTAATACGCACATATTTATATTCCTCCTATAGAGTAGAATAGTTATTAACTACTAAGTTGTCATTTTGGTTAGTTTTCACATCGTAGTAATCTAGTATAAAGGAGGAGAACGTAATGGGATTTTCATCCTTCTGGAAAGTACTGCGTGGTTATATATCTCCATTTTTCTCTTCTATTATGTCTTAGAGCAGTAATCAAGGAACTAAGACCCTCAAATGTCATATTTATTGACAAAATATCCATCTTATATATCTGGTTTGCCGTATATCCCTTTTTGATATACTCACATAACTGTATTACGTCTTTTTCAGATATTTTTCCATCGGATCTTAAATGAAATTTATATCTATCTGTTATATAACTCCATTTAATAAATACTTTTCTTTTTAGTCGCATTATGTCACTTTTAGTTACCTCTAGTCCATATCTATCCATCATAACGGCTTGAATCTCATGTACATATTTTCCCCTTTCTAGCAAGTCACATATTGTTATAATATGTTCTTCTGTATATTCTTTGCGTCTAATCGGATATGGGATATTTGGATACATATCACCAAATACAACACCTCCCCATGTGTTTCTATTCCTAATTAGGAAGGTAGCTCTTCTTATTTCTTCAACTGGTCGATTCATTATTTTTGCTATTTCGTTATTATCTTTTCCTTCGGATAAAAGCTTAGCCATACTATTCATATCATCATATGTATTTATATGGTATTCATCATCACTATGGCCATATTTAAACTTATGATGATTATTTTCTAGGCTAGTAGTCCATTCTAAATTAGAATTTGGATCGGTTGGATGGTAATAATTACAATCTATATTTTTATTTTTATGATTAACCTGAAGCCCAAGATAATCTGGTCTAAATGCATGAGCTATCATTACTAGTCTAGCCACTGAAAAACATCTTCTAAATGGAACTCCATTTTCATCGAATGTTAATACAGTAACGTGGTGATATCCGTGACTATCTAAATTATGATTCATCACCATCTCTCTAGCCATATTATATATAGTACCTTTATTTCCTATCATCAGTTCTGGAAATAATGGAGAATGAGCAAACATTTCATTGTTATATCTAGCAATAATCATAAGGTTCTGATAGTCCCTTCGATAAATTTCGCCAAGCCTCATACAGAGGGTTGGTCCATTAAACGGATTAGAATACATAAATATCATCCTTTACTATTTTTTATAGAAATGTGTATGGTTATTTATTTTTTAATAAAATAGGAGTGTGAATTAAAATGGGATTTTCATCCATGGAATATAATAAAACAGTACAAAATCTAACAAATGCTAACGTGAGTCGTTTGGATAACCCCTACTGGCGGTGGAGCCAGAGTAAGCCCACTGTAGTTACGTACTGGAATCTGAATACTAAGAAAACTACGTTAGGGCAAGGAAATCTCCAAACGTACGATCAGTTAGGAAATAAGAGTTCTCTCAGATATAATAAGATAAATGGGTTTGTATTATATGGGTTGCCTAGATTCAATGTGGATCTTAATCTAGAGGAAGACGGAGTTCAATCATCTCCAATAGAGGGCGAGGCTATTATACTCCCTAATACAATCATCCCTTCAGTAGACGACTACTTCACTATCGACTACGTCCAAGGACCCTATGTTTTCAGAATTACTAAACAGACCCCTGATATGCTGGAGAACAGCAGTGGTATACAGTTCTACAAGATATCATTTGAGCTGGATAATACTAGACCGGATTGGTTAGAGTCACTTAATGGTAGATTACTGGCAAAAATATTTTATTTCGATATGGCCAGAGTAGGAACCAATATGACTCCATTACTCACTGCTGAAGAGAAGAATGGTATTGATATGATCAACCAGCTGCTAGATACAATGATGACTAATTATAAAGAATTGTTCTGGCAGAATAACGTACAAGCATTCATTTGTCCGATAGATGGGCACTTCTTCTGCTACGATCCATATATCACTTTCTTTATCATCCAACATGATTTATTCTATAACAATGGTAAGGATGGAGAATGGATATTTGTAGATTATGCTACTCATAAACCACGAACATTCTCAATCGAGTATGCTAATACTATATTCAGTAATTTCGATTATAGAAATCCTAAATTAGTTACTAATAGTGCATATCCTTTACCAGTTCATGATCCTAATAGTATGCTGACTGATAGATTGGAACAGTATTTTGAACTCAGTGTAAATATCCATCATAGTAGACTACAACCTATCAATCAAATCAATATGCATTTATTTGATAGGATTCAAAGAAATGATCCATTTGATGAGAATGATACCAGTAATCCACTACTATACTGGAACATATTGATCAATTGGATTAATAACGAAGACTATTCCATTACTGAAGCTCAACTGAATAGCTTGGCTAATTTAGAGTATATGTATAGCAAAGATCTCTTCTATCATATCCCACTACTAATGTATGTTCTAAAGAGTTATCTGTCTGGAATGCAGAAGGCTACTAATAATAGTACTGTTGGAGATAATACTACTTATCTAGAGAAATGTTATAATACAGGAAAGTAATAACTATAGAGTAATTGAGCCTAGAGATTTCCATTTTCTGCCATTTGAATGGGAATCCAATGTTCCATCAACGGTACTCCTCAACCTGCCGTTGAAATGTCGTTTTAGAATACCCCTTGAGTTCTTGACGATGATGTTCTGTTTTTCTCACTAAGCTCAATGTCCTAGGGTTCCCCTTGACCCTAGGACAATCCTATGCGTGAAATAAGACAAAAAAAAAAGACTACCCAAATGCGGGTAGTCTTTATCACTTGTATATCATATTGGTATTTATATAGTGGTAGTTCAGTGCCTCTTGTAATTGGTCTTTTCTAGGATATTCAGTTACACCTGTGATTGATCTTGCTAAGTTTTAGTTCAGTCATATACATTATTGATCTAGAGCACGGAATGCATTTAGTCTCGAATATTGATTTGTCCCACATTCGTACATTTTTTCATATGATTGGACTAGTTAAGGATAATACATTTGTTTGTTAAATTGGTTTAAATTTGAATAATTCATTTATTATTCATTTATTCCATTCTTCTTCTTTAATCTTTTGCAATTCTTTAGCAAATTCATCTACCTCTTCTTCAGTGGTTCCCATCATTTTAAACCACTGACTAGAATCGTTATCATTTATTGCCTTTAGAATCGCTGTTTTTGCCTCCCTTAAAGTCTCTGGGTCCGGGTCCTTGAGGTTCATACGGTCCAGGCGCTTTAAGGTGCACTGGTCCATACACTGATTTCGCTTTTGGCTGCTCATTAACATCACTCCTACGGCTATCTTCTCCAAAGAACTCATTATAGACTTTAGAGAAATGGTTCATGTTTTGCCACAAGTCCTTTGTGGACTTGGCTACATCATGAGCCTCTTTACTATTAATAACTTCCCTGACTTTCCGTACAGTATTATCAATATCGATATCATCATTACTGACGGATACTTGTTTGTTACTAAGCACATGACTTATTACAGCGCCAATAGTCATACCACCGAGTAAATATGTAAATTCTCTGCTATTCATTGATATTCCTCCTTATTCCTTGTTATACAGATTTACGACATGCATATATTCAGCTAGCATGGCCAATGCACTACCTTCTGTATGGCTCATCTGATATTTACTCTCATAAAGTTTGTTTTTCAACTTAGTATAGAGCTGCATCTCCTCTGCAGTAAGTGGTTTCGGGGGATTATCTTTAGAATAAGGCTCTTTAATCTTTGCCTGTTTCTCACTGAACTTGTTCATTACATTGGTAACATAAACATCCCACTTAGCCTGCTTAACTGGGTTTGCCTGAGGAGCAGTATAGTTGCCCTCAACATCAAAGTTGCAATCATCATTGAGCTCCTTCACCAATCTATCCTTGGTTGATTCTTCTTTTCTTTCAAGCATAAGCCCCGTCACTACACCTACAGAAAATCCGCCAAGTAAATACGCAAATTCTTTACTATTCATTGTTATTCCTCCTTAAAATGAGAGTGGTACCAATGTGTACCACTCTTTGCTATCGTCTTATGCGTTTCCTGGTTCTAACTGAACAAATTTACTCAACAATTCAAATGCTTTCTCATCAGCATCGGATAATTCAACACCGTATCCCTTTTGTTCCTTTAACTGTCTATACAGGAACGTCTCATCTTGAGACAAGAATACATTGTTAGTCCTTAACCTAGATTCTAGATTAGGAATCATCATTTTCACCATAACATCTTTCTTGTCAGCTGCATCAAGAATCGTTGACTCGCCTTGGGATAATTCTTCACCATTATCGCGTTTCTTCTTAATATCGGATAATGCTTTTGCGACATCTCTAGCTATTCTGGCCTTATCTTCTTCGCTCAATTCACCCTGATTAAATTGAGGCGGCATCTGAGCAGCCATCTGATACGCCATATGAGGAGGTACTACTGGAACTTGATGCTGCGGAACCTGTTCAGATTCTGCTGGCTTGAACTTCATAGTTACTGACGCTGCCCCTCCATTTTTCTTTGCCATATCAAAGAACTCTTTGGGGCTTATCTCTTTCATCTCCCTCTTTTCTCTGAATGCTAAACCAGTAATAGCACCAACAATAAAACCACTGACTAAGAAACCTAAATCTCTTCTGTTCATTTTAATACTCCCTTTCTAAAAAACAGATGCAGAGACACGTTATGAAGAAGACCTATAATGGTCTTCTTCACTACTATAGTATATAACTGTATACACTATTACCGTCTAGAATTCGAGGGACTTAAATAGTCTATTTAAGTACTTCCTCTTTTTCCATTCTAGAATACTGTATTGATCTTTCAGTGACTTGAAGATATTACGGCGAATATGACTCGAAACTTCTACCATAGAAGGAAACAACCTCTCATAATCAGCATCACTATTACAATTATCAATCATACATTTGATACTGATGAAATAAGCTGCTTCTTGACTAAGAAACCTGACAGCCTTACTTTTATCAGGATCATGCAGGAGACGAGCATATTCTCTATCCGGATCAAATATCTGAACTACCATAGTCCATCACCTCAATTCAGACCTCCTGTTATTTTATATAAATGTCGACCGTAATTGGTATCCTAATTTTCTGTTTTAGTTACATCATGGTAATTGAATAGGAGGTGGTATATATGACTACTGAGATGGAGAATATATTGGCAGAATCGATGCGTGAAGAAGATGAAGCTATTGAATTAGGCCAAGAATATGATTCCCTTAGGGAAACCATAGATTATATATTAGGAATTGATGATGATGGAGAGATAGATCCATCTAGTGAACCGTTGTTTTAACACATAGATAGGAGATGATAACAATGTTGGATCAATCCATTATAGATAATATGAATATTGGTGGTATCGATGATACACTACTAGAGGATTCTACAATGAGTTTCGTAGATACTCTTATTGAAGATGATGAAGAGGCAGAGTATAGCTTGATGGCTGAATCTGCTCTTTATGATACTATAGATCACATATTGGATTTATAATAATAAAAGAATAACAGATCACTAATCTGTATTCAAAGAGGAGGAAATAAATTATGTATCTCTCAAACAAAGATCTCAAGCTCGTAACAGTACGTCCCGCACGCCCGTTCCGTCTTAAAGCTGCTAACTTCACTAGCTTAGTACGCAACATTATCCTTTCTTGCGAATCTATCGCATATTGCTTACAGGAAAAGGCACTTGTTACAGAAAACTTGGCTAATGGTAAACAGGTACCTTTGGATTTCGCTAACTATAATACCGATAATGGTCCATCGGCAGTTCCTGAAGGTGCTAGCGAGTTCATCGTAAATCCGGTTGACCAAGCTATTACTGTAACCGATCTCGATGGTAATAAAACTGTAATCAACAATCGTGTTGTAGTAGCTCCGCCTATTAAACGTATCAATCTGGAAGCAGAAAAGATCGCTAAAGAAAAGGCTGAAAAGGAAGCCGCCGCTAAAGAGGCTCTTAAGAAAGCTAAAGAAGAAGCTGCTGCTAAAGAAGCAGAGGAAGCTGCTAAACGTAAAGAATATGAAGAAAAGAAACGCGCAGAAGCTCTGAAAGAGGTATATGCTCGTGAAGAAAAGAATAAAAAGAAAAATGACGAAAAGAAAGTAGAATCCTTCACGATCAGCACTGTTAAAGAAGAGAAGAAAGAGACTCCAGCTGTAGAAGTTACTAAAGAAGTATCAGTAACGGCTACTGTTGACAAGAAGGAAGAAAAGAAAGACAACTCCAATCAGCAGCAGAATAAAGACAGCAAGTGGGATAAAAAAGATAAGAATCACAAATAAAAAATAAGGGGTAGACCATTTTAGGTCTACCCCGTTTATATAAGCAAGACATCACGGTAACTTGATAATGATATATTGCAATAATATATAGATAGGAGTGAGTTTAACATGGATAAAAATCAAATGATCGGTTGTGTTATCTCCGAAGAAACTAGGAGTGAAATAGAATTCAAACCAGTTCACGAAGGTAAAGATGGTTATATAGTAGCTGAAGGTATTCTCCAGGACGGAGGGGTTGTGAATAGAAACAAGAGATTCTACGGAACTGAGGAGCTTAATAGAGCTATTCAGGCTCCTAGAATTCGTGAATTAGTACGTACGGGTAATCTAGTTTCGGAACTAGGTCACCCTTTGGACCAATCAGTCCACAGGCAGTCTACCATTGTAGAAAAGAATGGATGCTGCTTTCATAAAAAATTATGGATGGATGGTAATTTGGTTAAATCTTGGTTTACTGGAACAAGCAATGAGCTTGGTAAAGCATTTAATGAAGATTTGCGTCGTGGACGTAGACCGTCTTTCTCATTACGAGCCATAGGTTCATTAGTAAATGAAAATGGTATCAATAAGGTCAAAAACATGGTAATGATCACTTATGATAAAGTCATATATCCTTCTCATGTTAAAGCTTATATGACTAATATCGTATCATCAGAAGCAGTTAAAGTAGATGAGAATGCATTGCTTAATGAGAGTGCTTTCCTTAGCAACCCTAAAATTGCTGAAGCTATTAAAGAAGAAGGTAACTGTTTAGATGCTACCCCATTGGTATTCCCATTAACTCAAGATGAGATGGCTAGATTCATGGTAGCAGAAAGTAATAATATCAAATCAATTATCTCCACCTTCGATGTGTTATATGAGTCTATTCAATTAGATACCTCTCTTAATACAGTTACTATGAAAACACGTATGGGAGATACTTTCCATATCTGTTTGGAAGATGCTGTTAAAAGGGAAGTACTAGATGGTATATCTAGATACTTCTAATATATAATGTATATGAATGAATGATAGTAGTGGGTAGAGGAAATGATCCTCTACCCAACCGTGTGAATAAAAAAAAATGAAGACTGCAATTAAGCAGCCTTCTAAATAAGATGTAAGGAAATGAGTATTGGGAGTTAGATACTATTAAGAATATCCTCAATTGATTTGAGGAACTCTTTAGTGTTATTATTGGCAGAGAGATACGGATCGTTAATTTCTATACGGTTGAGCTCCTTATTGAAACGAGGTTCTGATTCTCCGATAGATACTGTAAAATTAATCCCTTTTTCTGCTGCCATCTCTGCCGCTACTGAATATAGCCATATATTGTACCATCTCTGAAAGAAGGTCGGCATACCAATCATCACATCGGTATAGGTATCTATGAGAATATACCCATCTGTTGATAGACCAGAAGAGGTTCCTATTGTCGATAGCTCCCCATCTAATCTAGATCTAGTTTCTTTGCCAGGGAATAACGTTTTGATATACGTCATTCCGGCCTGGAAATTTGCCTCGTTTTCATTGTTGCGCAGAACGAGATCATAGATACCGATTCTTCTGGTATCCCTTGTATAGATTTCGTCATTTGTTTTCAAATGAGTTTCTACACCTGGGAGTTCCAGATTAAACCCATGGTCTATATACTCTAACTCATATTCATGACCAAGAACCTTGACTTTTTGCTCTTGTACTTTTCTTGCACCCATGATTATTACCTCCTCAAAAAATAGGGCTGGCATTTACCAGCCCTTTAACAAACTCACTCAGCATGACCTTCATTCCACTTGACTCCGGCATAGCTGGGGTACCCTGCTACCACTTCAGTAATATAGGCAATATCATTGTCTTTTTCATATACAGAATGGTATGGACGAAGAACGAAGTTCTGCTTATTGAGCCACCGCTGAGCATCCCTCTTCGACTCGAACTGAATCGAGTTAAGAGGGAACAACACGACAAACGAACTGTAGTCAGCCGGGTCCGGCTGTCTCTCTATGATGTTTACGATGTACATATGTACTCTCCTCCTATCAAACAAAATAAATGGAGCCAGGAATTATTCACTGGCTCCATAATAATACAGCTTATCCATATCAAGCGGCTAACAGAATACTCAGATCCTGTTTATCCTTTCCTTTGGAAGCGGCATACCGGTTGGCCCCAACTTCAAGTGGACCTTCCGAGTATTGGGAATTTACTTCCATAGCAGCCACCCTCTTCAGAAGGGATAATCCACCGTTATCGAGCACGAATCTGAACTGATTGGTATGCCAAATTTCATGCATCATCATGAAGCGGATGAATCTCCATCCCTTAGCCACATCCTGATGATAAGTCTTGCATACCTGTACAGACTGAGATGCCATTAACGATGGGACTGCATTAATATGAATCTCACCATCCTGTGTTGGAGCACTGGATGCAGGAGGGATAATCAAACCATCTACGATCTTAACTGAACCATCTACTGCAGTGTTATTATCGTAATTGGTTTTAGCCCCTGCTGCAGAAATGGTTTTGTAGTATTCCACGGCTTCTTCCTCACTCATAATATTGAGTTTGGAATCAACCAATTTATATCTGGCATGCATGATCATCACGAGGAGATCTACACATTTACCTTCACCCTGCAGATACCCCTGCCACAAAGACCAAGAGACGAACTTGAATACGAAATCGATTCTGAGCAAATACGGCAATACAGCTAATACTACATTGATAATAATGTTTTTCATGATTAATCTTCCTTTCTTTAATAGGGAGGCACTTACGATGCCTCCCAGTCATTTTTACTTCTTCTCAACCCAACCAGACACGCCTACTGGATATTCCGGATGATCTTTTGGCTCACCAATTACAACTTCCCCCTTGTCGTAATCTAGCCACATAAGATTTTCCGGAACATACACATTTTTCCTCTTTTTGGTGTTTCCCTCATATAAGAAGATAAATGTGTTATTAGAAGTTTCGATGTGTGCCAGCTGCTCGGGAGTGATTTCTTCGATATCGAAGAACTTAATGCCCTTCTCAGACATAAGGTCTTCTATACTGTTAATGAGCTCTTCTCTCAATTTCTTGAGGTCGTCATTGGTATAGTACTCTCTTTCAAGTACTACGGAAATAGTGGATACGAGATAAACGATTGCTTCCATGGTTAATTCCTCCTTAAGCATTCATGAAGCAGTTCATTTTTACAGTTTTACCAATAAACATGTTATGGAATTGAGTGTATCTTTTATCACTCAATTTCTTCCATCCCAGTTTACCGAGAACGTATTCATATACGTCTCTCTTAATAATGGTACCGTCTTCTTTTTCCAGGAATACATTGAGTTTCGTTGACGTGCTCTGCCATCCCCAGGTCTTATAATTTTTATAATAGACCGGAGAAGATTCTGCCTTTTCCCACTCAATGCCTACGATTTTAACAGTTTTAATGCCACTGTCTTTGATCTTCTGATACTGTTCCAAATTAATAACTACTGCGGTTCTCATGATTATTACCTTCCTTTCTAAAGGTAGCGATAAAGGAACATAGCTATTTTACGTATGATTCGCTAATCATACAACCTCTATTCACAATGATAATATACAATTGAAGAAAGCCATTTTTACAGGATAGAGGATTATCTCCTCTATCCCGTTAACTTATATATTTATATTCAACATATACTGTCAGGTAATTCGCATGTAGATATAATTGGACTCCTTCTTAGAGTGAAGCCACCAACTGTTTCCTTTGGAGTATATATTGGTGTCGATTTTAGTGAACCAATTATATCATCTATTATTGCATCTTTATCTGTCTCTCCTTTCTCTTCGTTATTTATAGATTTCCAAGATGGTAGTTTATTTATAAGGATTTCTATTGCTTTTCTAGAGTAAATATGAGGTAGATGCATTGACTTCTTGAAATAGGATAATTCATATTTATCCCTTTCCTCATCAGAAATAGCCCAGTCATAGAAGACCCCTCCACATGGATCTATAATTACATCTACTACTTCTATTAGAGCATTTCCTCCAGGGAAGATATTAACATTAGAGGTGTGTTCTAATCCCTTATGAATAGTAACATCACTTCTATTAGTAATAAATGAAGCACACGCATTACAACCTACAGAGTATACTGGATCTAAGAAATCATATTTAAACTTCTCTATATCAGTGAGTTTACGGAGAGTGGTTGGAGTTTCTTTAGTGAAGTCTTCTCTTAAACTCACAGTGAATCCCATATCACTATAAAGCGTGATTCCCTCATCTATCTTTTTTGCACTCATATTATCATCTATCAACGCATTGATTCTTAAATCTAAACGATTTGGTTTTTGAATATGCTTGTCTAGTGTTTCCATGAACTTGGCTAATTTATCATCGCTAAGAGTAGCAACTCTAAATGAATCAGTGCTCAGATTGGGGCGAGAGATGGATATACCATCTAGATAAGGGAACTTATTGGTACTCTTATATCTAGTACCGTACTTTACTATCAATGATACAAAGTCATGAAGTCTAGATGATGGCAAGAACGTATTGAGATAAGCATGTTTAATAACACCATTATTCTTGTATTTTTCTATAGTAGGAAGTACAATCTTCTCTAGCCAACTAAATGAGTAGAGTGGTTCTCCTCCAGAGATTACTACAGTTTCTGCAGCTTCTGGCATTTCTTCTAAGACTTGTAAGAATGCCTCTTGTACTCCACGTTTTAGAGTACCTCCTCTCTCCTGTACATACATATTCTTATTTACACAGAAAGAACAGTCATTACCACATGAGTTTGGAACGTGGATAGTGAGAGTAGGATTATCAGTACCAAAGAAGAATAGTTTTCTTTTAAGCATCATTTATATCTCCTCCTAAAGTATAATTAGTTGATGATGTTTATAGATACGTTTTGGAGGATATCATTATTAATATATCTCTAGCCAACAGTCAGATAATTAAAGAATGGGAGTGGTTGTATTATGATAAATATACTTATTCTATTTGCTTCCCACTGTTTTGGAGACTTTGCCTTTCAGTCTGATTTTCTTACTAAATGGAAAAGCAAAGATATTTATATCTTATTAGCCCACTGTGCTATCTATACAGTGGTCGTTGCGTTTGGATTCCTTATAGTAGGATTGAACAAAGGAATAGTGTCTAATATAGATTGGGATTGGATCTTTGGAGTGTTGTTCTATAGTCATTTTATCATAGACTTGATAAAATGCAAATTTCGAAATAAGTTATATAATGGAAAAGAAGTTGAAGTAGATATTGATTTTATGTGTATGAGTGGTGATGATGTATTATGTCGTAATGATCATCTACTATTCTACTGCGATGCTTTGTTACATTGTTTAATTATATTAGCTCTATATATGAGCATCTAATAGGAGGAATTGATTATGAACAGCAAGTTGGTTATGTTTGAGGGTGTAGATGGTAGTGGTAAGAGTACTATGATTAATGATCTCAAAGAAGAGATCAAGGAAAAGAATCCTAAGATCAAAGTACAGACCATTGCGTTTCCAAATGTGAAGGCATTTGGTGGATTGAAGATACGCAGTATTCTAGCAGATAAGAAGGCTATGGATTATCCTCCAGATCTATTCCAAGGGCTGTATGTTCTCAACATGATTGAAACATTCGAAAAGACTATAAATCCATTCTTTGAGAAGAATCCTAAAGATGCTGTTATGCTTATTGACAGAGGACCTATTTCTACTATATTATATAATGCTATGAATGGTGGTACTATCTATCATAGCATCCGTACCTATCTCAAGAGAAATAGACTAGCTGGAGATATTGCTATTAGCGAGGACGATTCGAGACTTGACCTGGACATAATTCTAAATAAATACTGCCATTTGAAGAAAGCAGTAGATTATTATGTTTTCATTCAACCTCCAATCAATGTAGTTCTAGATAGAGCTGTTAAACGTAAGAGTGGAGAAGAGTTTGACTCATCAGCTTATGTACAGCGAATGTATCAAGCTTATAATGATTTCTATACGTTTATTAGTGGTAGATTGAATAGAAGTATTATGGATTCTATAGAAGGTCCAGATACAATGGTTAGACCTAGCTCTTCTGTAGCAAAGAAATCTATTAGATATGATAAGTGGAATGACCTTCTCAATGACCAAGAAAATCATAAAGCCTACAGAGACGATCTCTTAAAGAAAATATTAAAATAATTAATCAGATAGGGGCGATTAGTATATGATTAAATTATTGGAGATAAAGAATCAGTTATCTATAGTATTTATATTGATTGCCCATTTAAAGAAAAAATGGAGAATAGAAATGGCTGGTCTAACTAGTATATTTATGATGATAGTGCTAGGAGTAATCCTTCCAGCAGTCGCATCTAAATGGTATAATCAGACTGGTGATTTCTTTGAATATGTTATGACGTATATGAGTGTAGCTATTCTAGGAATACTATATCTTATTTATACACATAGCAACGTTAGTTTATCAAGAATATCATATGAGGCTAGCTATACTAAAAGACTATGGTACTTCATGAGACACTGTTACTCAAATATAATAAGAGAATACAAGCTATTTATAGAAGAGAATAATAACGGGAAATATAGATCATCAAATCAGTACTATGATCTTACTGTAGTATCTACTATTTTCTTTAATATCTTTAGAATGTATTTCAAGGTCATGGATGACAAGATGAAGAACAGTGAGCCCTATTTGATAGATACAGAAGAGATGGCTGCATTGTACAGTGATAAGAATTTTGAAGAGTTCTATTCCAAATTATTCTTTAAGCCTACTCTATATGAAGAATACACTCCATATGATACTGTTCTAGTAGATATACTAGATAAGGTACTCAAAGAGCTGTATACTAAGAGCTATTTCGTATCCTATTATAACGATAGATATATAGTAGATCTAGTAAAAAGGATACTGAGTAGCTGGTATAATAGTGTAGTAGATTATAGTCTGACTGGTCCTCTAACAGATGATGATTCTTACGTAATATAAAAAAATATGTAGAGGAGAGTAAATCTCCTCTACATTTCTGTGTCTTATACTCTGAATATTGGATGTTGGTCTTTCCGTAATCTATATACTACATCAAACATGCTATTATCTGGACGGGTTGCCATAGATATATCTATTCTAGCACAGCTAGGAGCATCATTACAGAATCCTACTCTAGATGATATATCTACTCCATGTTCATCACCATTACTAGTATCTTCCAATAATACTATAGTTCTAGGTATGTTCAGTATAATATCTGGAGATAACCATTTGCCAGCAAATTTGATATACATATCTTTAGCAATAACTTCTCTGTCTATGTAGAATGTAACTATAATCGTCCCTATAGGAGTCTTATTCTCATCATCTACGTTCACCATATTTCTAATAGATCCTGTGGGGCTATAATCATCAAAATGGTTCTTTAATAGTAGATCCCAAAAATATAATGCCTTATTTATTGGATCAGCATAATAGAATAGGGATTCTCCCTTCTCCTCATACTTAGCAATCTTTTCTGCACTTATATCAAAGAAGTTAGCTACTCCTGGAGTAAATGATTCAAAGTAGTCTAATGGTATATCCGCTATGTAAGATCCATGATCATATAAATAATCAATATATTTTTTAGTCATAACGTGACAGGCCAATTCTATTCTTGGAATTGGATTTTTATACTTCTTATAATAAGCATCAAAGTCTTGTTCCATATGAAGCAACTCATGAATGACTACATAGATTATTGTTCCCTTAAGCAGACAGCTCACTTTTCTAGCAGTTCCCATCATTTCTATATTCTCATGAACATATCTCATTATATTATGAGGATATATGACAACTATATCTACTACATTCTTCCCCAATACTCCAGGAGAGTTATTATTACCAAAAGTGATTCCTTTAGCTGGGAAATGAGGATTAACCTTCCCATTGAAGTATTTAAACATATCCTCTGCGAATCGTACTGCTTCTCCATAGGTATGTAACTCCTCTGGTACCCATGGCCAATAAAATTGATACGGTTGATCTAAAACCATACTTATTTACCTCCTATTTTTCTTATTCCATTATTATAGTATATGGTTGTTGATTTCTTTGACTTTAAATTAACTAGAAAGGAGGAGTAAGCTATGGCTACAAACAATGATAATTTCTCATTTAATTCAAGTCCAGCCATTAATATGGTAGAGCAGCCAATAACAGTTTACTATCATCGAAGTACTACAAATAAATCATTTATAGAAATGAGTGAATATTTGAAGTCTAGAGGAATTAAAAACTATAGATTCATGCTAGTATTACTAGATCCAGATCTAGCATCTATTGATCCTCATGATCCTAATCTATCATTTCTAATGAAACAAAAAGTACTATTAGAGTGTAGAAGGAATCCTTGGTATTTCTTCAGAGAGGTAGTAAGAATACCAGCATCTGGTGAACCATCTAAATTCATCTTAAACCGAGGGAATATGGCATTCCTATATCTTACTATGATGAATTTTAATACCATGACAATCTTGTCTCGTCAGACTGGTAAATCTATAGGTGCTGCTTGTTGGGTAACTTATGTGTTTAATTTTGCTACCACTAACAGTCAAATATCTCTACTCAATAAAGAGCAAAGAGATAGCAAGTTGAACTTAGCTCGTATAAGAGGTATAAGAGATTTATTACCTCCATATCTGAGATTCGATGCTATTTATAGCGAGATGAATGGTAAGAAGGTTAAAGTCTCTAATACAACCACGTTCTTAGAGAATGCTATTACTCATAATAAATTGAAAACGTATGGTAAGGCAAGAAATCAGATATCTGCTGCCAATCTCCTGCGTGGTGAAACCTTCAATATATTATGGGCTGACGAAACTGCGTTTATAGCATTCATGAAAGATATCTACCAAAACATGGTGCCAGCCATGAGTAAGGCTACTGCTATTGCTAAAGCGAACAATGTTCCGTATGGTATTATGTTTACAACTACTCCTGGGTTCCTAACCACAGAAGAGGGTAAGTGGAGTTATCAAGTAATGTGTAACTCTACTAGATTCAATGAGATGTGGTATGACCTGACCTATATGCAGATACGTAATATAGTAGATAGTAATAGAATGAGCACATTCGTCCTGGTACAATTCTCCTATCAACAATTAGGTTATAGTGAGGAATGGTTTGCTGAACGTGTAAGAGAATCTAACTGGGACTGGATTTCTATACGAAGAGAATACTTGCTGGAATGGTCTAATGAATCTGAGAACTGCCCATTCACTAAAGAGGAACTGGATACTATAGAGAAGTTCACTAAAGATCCTAAGAAAACAGTGCTTATTTTCGGCAAGTACCCATTGGAAATCTATGAGGAGATTCCTCTTAAGGCCAACTTGGTTCCTAAGTATCCTCCTATCATGGGAGTTGATCCTGCAGGTGGTATGAGCCGAGATTCATCTGCTATAACTATTATAGATAGTAAGACCACTAGAGTATTCGCTCATATGCATAGCAATACCATTAGCCTTATTGACTTAGCTCGTGTAATTGAATATATCACCCTGAACATGATGCCCAATTGTATCATCAATATCGAAAGGAATGGAGGTTTTGGTTCAGCAGTAATTGGGAAATTGAAAGAAACACGAGTTAAACCTAATCTCTACTACGAGATGAAAGATAAAATAGTCGAAGAGAGTACTGTCCACGGTCAGATGTATAGAGCTACTAAACTTACAAAGGTATATGGATTACAGAGTACGCACGAAGTTAGAAACCAACTAATCGAGTTACTTAGAGAAAGAGTAAACTATCATAAAGATAAGTTCATCTGTAAAACCATCCTCGAAGAGATGAGGGGGATGGAGACAAAAAAGAACGGACGTGTAGAACACAGCGATCTGACCCACGACGACTGCATCTTCAGTATGTTGCTTAGTTTGTACGTATGGTATAATGGAGTTAATCTCAGAGAAAACTTCGGTATAGAGAAATCGGCTATTAAAACTGATGATTATATAGATGATGAAATTGATATGGCTAGTGGTGCTAAAGATGAAGCTGATATGGCTAAACATCTCGAGCGATTTAATGCCACTACTAATATGAATACATTAGCTGCTCAAGTTAATCTAGATCTAGCTCAGATGAACAAGTCTAAAGGACTTTTATTTTCGGAGTTCGTAGCTCAGCAGAGAAAGAGTGAGGATGATCATCTTAGAATGATGCTCCAAGATGAACGAACTAAAGATGCATATGCTAGATTCTATGGTATTCATCCAGATAGTGTAGATCCTGATCTAGGTCGTTCTAGTTATAGTGAAGTAGAAGGGAATATGCCATCATCACTTTTCACTGACTTTAATAAAGATCCTGAAGAGATTGAAAATGGATCGATATATAGATCAATGCCTTCCTTCATGGGACAGTACGGTAATGGAGATGACTTTTCGAATATAGAAGATGAGTCTCAACAATGAAGGAGGGAAGCATGATGATGATTAAACGTAAGCTAAGTTTTTGGTCTACAGATAAGATCGTAGCTTGTGGGCTAGTAGCAATGGGTATAATTGCAGTTACTGGAACTATCGCTCATCAGATTATTTCTGGTACTGCTACTGGTAGTGAAGTTCCTATGGCTATTGTGTCTGGTCTGACTGGTTTTCTTGGTAGGGGTGCTCTTACAAATGAAACTACTACTAAAGTAGCACATCCTACTCAAGAAGTAGAATATGAAGAAAGAGATGTAACCTCCCCTGATGTAATACCTGCTGAATCTAAGGGTGAGGAACGTGATGCTAAAAATAATACCAAGTGAGACATCACGTAAAACGAATAGTAATGGGGGTTACTATTCGTTTCTTTCTCTTTTTATTAGAAAGAAGGTATTAGAATGATAAAAGATATTTCTAAGAAAGAAATGGCAGAAAAAATCGCAAACGGGATTTCATCAGGATTATGGGGATCATATAACACTGTTAGAAGCAGTGAACAAAATGGTTTCCCAGTAATAGGAATAGGTTGCTGGGTAGGAGAGACAGCTGATCGTATCTTAAATGATATTGGTAACGGCCATAAATATATGGATACCAGTTATTATGCTCTTAGTAGCGATGATCAACTGAATGACCTGATCTGCCTATTACAGTCAGATGAGAGTCATCTCATTCAGGATAAGTATCTAAAAGAGGATACTGATCGCTATGTATCTAGATTGACTCATCATGATCATCTTACCAACCCAGATTGTATAATCTATGCCGGTCTCTGGTGTGCTCCTGATACAGAAAAAGTAGTTTACTTCGTTAAGGGTATTCCTGAAGAAGTAGACAAAAATGATTTGGAGCAATTAAATGATTACTTTATCAACCACTTCTCTGTTAATTCCCATGTGGTTAGGAATAGTGGTGAGATAGAGTTGCTTGGTAAACAATTCTATCATTACGTAACTTCTCTCTAAACAGTAGGTATAGGCTAGGGGTATATACCTCTAGCCTATTAAATTTTAGTAATTTGAATACAAGTACATAATTAGGAGGGTTTCTAATGCAGATTGAAGAGAATAAGTATACTAGAATAACCTTTGTTCATGAGCATAATAAACCTCTAATTACGTTTGGTGACGATAGTACCACAAGGAAGTGGATATTTCGATCATCCCATGGATACGTAATAGAGAAGAGGAACGGTTATACTATTATAGAGTTCATACTAGAGCCATATAAAAAAGAGGACATGGCTAACTATTGCAATAGAGTTATAAACCATGCTATAAATCTTTATGAAGCTTACGAGACCGATAAAGATGCCAATATAGATTACTATATCAATCTACGATGATTGGAGAGATTAAACATGCTGGATTTTCTAATTAATGACAAGGAGTACTTCATTCGAAGTAATAATCAATTGAGTGTAATACTGAGTCAGTTTGATTCAGATTACGTAATGGATATCATTGAAGATACTCTTACTAGAAGCTTAAACTCGTTTGACCTATTTGGTCCTCCCAATGCAGTAGAAAGCTATGAAAACGTGTTTAATGAAATGCTAGTCACATATCCTGATGAAGCTGAGCGGATTAACGAAAGTAGAGCTGAGGTATATCTTACTATTATCCAAACTATCTGTAAGCATATGGATTTGCAGTTTAATGAGAGTAATGGAGTAGACCTGTATACTTTGGCTAGGTGTATGTATGATTTCTTCGTATCTAGACTAAACAACTACATCGTTACCTTCTACGAGAGATATATTAGCTCTGAGAAGGATAATATTTACGTAAACTTTCACTTGGAAGATATGCGTAAGAATAAGGATATGGGCACAGTATACAGCAGAATGGCATTCGGGGAAGGAGACGCCATTTCTCTGATAGTTGCTAATCTGCAGAAAGTAATCTCGGCATTGAGAAATATGCCAGTAACTGACGAGTATATCTATAGATCTATATATGGTGCTAATAATGAGCATATAGTACAACTATTGACTCAGAATATATCTAGTCATACAAGTGTATTCAATCTGTTTAATAGGATTCTCTTTAATGAGGATATGTATCCTACAGTAATAACTCATATCCGTATGGCTATTCAGCAAACTCATAGAGCTGAAATTATGGCAGCTGCTGAGATAGCAAAACAACAGAAAGAGAACCTAAATAAAAAATAATAGGAGGAACCTAATAATGGGTAACAGCAATGAAGAACTGGCTATTGAAACTAAAGAGGATTTTCGTCCCTATACGAAAAACATGTTTACCGTCCCTTTCGGAGATAAATATGCGAAAATGTTCCATAAAATATTTTACTCTCCTATCTCCAAACAAACGGCATTAGTTGATAAACTGGCTGAGGAGATTAAGCAAGATAAGAAGCTGACGGATATTCAGAAACGTAAACTAGATGCATGTGTTGTGGCATACTATACTGCTGTATGCGAGAAGAATATCAGCGTACCAGTAATTGGGTATGTTAAAGAACAGAGACCCAACCTCAGTAAGTTTATGAAGGATAAGAGATTCAAACGTACTGTAGAGGACTTGTATGAGTTATTCTATAGAAATGGGTTTGAGTACGAGGTGATATACTTTCCTAAACTGTTACAACAGTTTGAGTTCCAATACACCAATGAGAAACATCGTGAGTTGTTGAATGGTGGTTTCAGTGAAGAGATGCCGTTCCAGATCATGATTATGGTTGCTTTCAGCCGTTTAAGTCGTAATATTGGTATTACTGATTATGCAACTAAATTCTACATCATGATGTTCTTCCAGCGTATATCTCAGCTAACTTACATGCCTACAGAAGTTATGTATGAGAATCCTGAACTCAAAGATAGTATCATCAATATCCTAAAAACTATCTATATCGTTCAGAGATTGGAATTAGTTCGTGCTGGTATTATTAAACCAACAGAAGAGAAAACTGGGACAGAGGGCTAATCATCACTCCACATCTGGGTAATAAAGAAAGGAGGAGTCTATAATGGCTTGCAATTGCGGACAGAATAAATCGGCTCAGATATTTGGGCCAGGGCATGATTGCAATCATGTAAATCATGTCTTCGATCCAAACCCTCCTGCATTCTATGGTACATGGAAGCCTGGATGTGGATGTGGAAAATCTAGTACCGTTGTAAATCCTGGTATAAGCGCAGGATTGTATAAATGTGGTGGACCTCTTCATTGCTCATGTACTCAGGCTAGTATTTATAACCTGACAGGAGTGGAGACTAAAGCCAGATTGGTACTAGAAATAAAGATGACGTACGTTAATAGTTCTCTTGATAAGACTATTATTGTAGAACCTGGGAATGTGTATACATTCGACTACCTGGAAAAAGGAGTAATGAAACACTGTACTGGTTTGGTAACTGATATCTATAAGGTAGAACAAGTTGAGGAGAGTATGGATATCTATAAGATTAGAATCGATTGCTCTGCTAATTATTCTAACCTAGTAGTAGTTATTAAGACTGACCAGATTAGAGGTCTTGCTAAGTATAGTGACTATGCTGGTGTCGATCGTTCTCTTAAAGCTGCTATCCATATGGCTGGTACTACAATAGCTGCTAAGATCGAAGAATGTGTCATCACTGATGCTGAGTTGGATAAAAACAAGAATATTGTTAAGGGTCATATTGAATCTGGTAAGCTAACTGGCTGTACTATGGATGGTATCGTTGAAGGCGAGAACAAAGATAATATCATTATCGGCATGACTCATGCTCAATCTACGGGTGGTAGCTTTGCTGATGGGTACTTCTTGAATGGTATTGTATGTGCTGGTGATGTAGATGGTGATGTAGATCCAGACACTGGATATATCACCCATGCTACAGTCACTAATGGTACTATCAGAAATGCTATGCTGATAGATACAACTATAACAGAAGCTGATGTTGATTCCAATAAAAACCAGAATGCTGAAATTCTTGAGAATAAGTATACTGATCTTACTGTTATCGGTACTGAGGTTACTGGTGAAAATATGGTCACTACTGGAGGGATCACCGTAGGAGATATCACTACTGGCGGTACTACTACTGGAGGAACAGCTACTGGTGGAACAGCAATATATACTACTGAAGGCAATGCCAGAGTTGGGTTTGTTGGAGGCACTACTACTGGAGATATTATCACTACTGGTGGTACTGTTGTAGGCGGTATCATTTCTGGAGGCACTAGAATTGGTAATGTCGTATATAATGCTGTAGTTACAGGTGGTGTTCTCCACGGTGGGACCACTAGTGGTGGAACAACCACTTATGACTTTAGCAAAGATAAAATTATTCCTGCTAGTGACGCTGCTTCTATAGAAAATCCGTACGGTCGTATTATTTATAATAACCCGCATTGGAATGACGTTAATCCGAACTTGGATAATGTGCAAAGAGTTCTTAGAAACTATGAAGATCTTATCTTGGCTACTGATAAGAAAGACATTGGTGAGTTGTATACGAACTTTGGTACGTGTACTATGGAGCATCTAAATTATCCGGGTAGAAGACGGAAATAGGGAGTTGACTATTATGATTCCTGGTGTAACTATAGAGTTTTGTGATGAAGAGGACTTTAGAGCCAATAGGAAAATAAAGGGCAGACGTCGTAGATCCGAAACAACTATGAAATCTCTACCAGTAACTGGGGAATACACTTCTGGTTACGTAGAGGTAGTAAAACCCAAAGAAGATAAGAAGGAATAATATAAGTGGATATCTAGAGGGCAATACCAGCCCTCTAGTTTATCTATAGGAGGGAATTCTCATGGGAGAGAAAATTAACACATGGAGCCAAATATTATTCATGCTGAAAGCTAAAGGGATTAATGTAAAGGATTATGATTACAATAGTAAGACTAATGAGACTTATATGATGAATGGTGAACATCCATTCATAATGTATGGTAGACGATTCTACCAAAACCCCTATCTATGGGGTAGGATATTAGAAAGCAGATACAATCAAATAGCATTTAGTATCATGAGTCACCCAGAGTTTGTGCCAGATCTGATGATAGTAAGAGCATGCTTAGGATGCTCTGCTAAAAATAATACTTATCCATCTAATATGACAGCAGCTTATCTCTCTTGGGTCAAGGAACACGAACCAGAGAATCTAGAAGAAGCAGTAGATCAGGTCATTACTGCTATAGCTGAGTCTAATAGGTATAGTATTTTATTAGAGACTCTTATCTTCATTAATAGTAATGACGTTAAACCTAAATGGGATAATTGGGGTAATGCTGGAAATGGAGATGCTCTATTATATGCTATAGATGGTGAGGATACCAGATTAGCAGTTAAACTATTAGATCTAGGAGCTGATCCTAGCAAGAATGATTCTATGGCTTTTGCTAAGGCTTGTAAGAAGGCTAAGTATAGGGTAGCTAATATGATGATAGATAAGGGAGTTAATATACACACTAAAAATGACTTAGCACTTAGAATGATAGAAAGAAACGATTCCAATAACGTACCACTATCTAAAGAAGAAAACGAATATAGGTTGATTATTATTGAGAAATTTATTAAAGAAAAGCAATAAACCATAGGGCTAGGAGATTAGATTCTCCTAGCCTGACTTTATGAGTAATAGTAAAGGAGGAGATATAAATGGCTGATAATAATGGACTTCCTAGCTTCATTAGAGAAGAACAAGATAAACTGATATTCCAAGGTGGTAAGAATAAGGAGCTTCTAGCTTACGTTCCTGAGAAGTATTTTGAGCGTAAGATAGCTGAAGTTATAGGTGAGTATATAGAAATACTAGGAATATTCGATTATACAGTACAGGATAATGAGACTGGCAAGAATATCGGAATATATCCTTTCAGATTCCCTACTGTATTTACTACTAAACCATATAGAGTAGATAAGGTTAAGGACTTTAAGTTTGCAGATTACATGGAACCTGCAGATTATCGTATTTTAAGATATCAAGATGGAGATCAAGTTGCAGTATCTACTACAGTAGTGCAATATATTGGTAATGCAGAAAAGTTTATGAATCTGTGGTTTATCTTAGGGTATATTATCAACAGTATCCCGTATGACAAGTTATACGAATACATGGTAGACAACCTAGCTCTCAATGGTTCCTCATATGGATTGAACGCTCAAATGTTTGGTGTACCATTCAGTGAGCTGTGTAGATCTAAGGATGATCCTAATATTCCTTTCAGACTAAGTAAGTCTAAAGATATGCATGCATATAAGAGTGTATCGGTTAAGCAAGTAAGTAAACTAATCAGCCCATATACTGCTCTAATCAGTGAAGACTTCGATGAATCAGTTCTCTATGCTATGCTGAATGACACTCCGAAAGATACACCTCTAGAAAAAATCCTTGTTGGCGAATAAACTATATGTTCGGTTCCTCCAAATCTACAGGCGTAATAGCAACATACTGGTAATCAGGTGGCTGTGAGCCCAAGTAGGTTGTTGCCACCGGTATAACGATCGTCTAAAATCTATTAGTAATTTTATAGATTAAGACAGAAAAGGAGGAACTTATTATGCCAATTCCTGGTTTAACTATCGAATGGGACGACCAATCTGACATTCCACCTATTACAGTGCCTGGCGATGACAACATTGACCGTCCTATTTACATGGTAGCAATGACAGCAGATAAGGGTCCTGAAGAATGGCAGCACAAAGTACGCGGTACAGACTACTTCGATCTGTATGGAGCTCCTAGCTTTATGCGCCATGGTCAGGTATCTATTCAGACTGCAAAAGTGGTTCAAGCTGGTGGCCTCGTAACTGTAAAGCGTGTAGTTGCATCTGACTCCACACTTGCTAACTTGGTTCTTGTTGCTAACTTGTCTAAAGAATCCGAACAAGATACGGATGAAAATGGTATCTTCTTGTGGCAGTATACTGATCCGTCCAGCGGTTCTATTGTGCAGATTAGCTCTAGCACTATGCCGAGTCCTGGTACTGGTTCTATCCCCTCTGGAGTAACTATTACTCCGGTAATGGTAGATAGCACCAAGATTAACTTTACTCTTGAAAGCTATAGCATTGTAGGCAATAAGATGGCTACTCTTGCTAAAGCTGCTCGTAATTCCTATGACGCTGGTGGTCCGCCGCCTGTAGGTACTAACGGGAGTTATCCGCTTATTGTCTTCGCTGATATGGGTCGTGGTATTTCCAATAAACGCTTCCGTATCGTAGTAGATGATAAGGTTTCCTATCCTGTAAACTACTTCAAGTATTATCTCTTGATTAGTGAAGGTGATGTGGAACTTGAGCGTATTCCGTTTACGCTGAATCCGTATATCGCTGAAGGCGAGTATAACACCAGTATTGAAACCGCTGTAGATCGCAGATCTAAGCAGATGCGTTGCCAGTTCTTCGATGATATCTATGATGATTTCATAGAGAATATCGAATATATTTCTGGAATAAGCGATGCTAGCAGCTGTGACTTGCTGTTTGGTAATGATACGATGAATAATCCTATTCCTCACTTCACTACCAACGGTTCTCCGGTACTTGATACGGTTTATGGCAATCCGCTCGTAGGCGGTTCCAATGGTTCGTTTGGTGATGCTCCTGCTCAGATTACACACAATCAGCTTAGTGCAACTCAGATGAACATTGTTGATATTGCTCTCAAAGCAGCATTCAGTGGCAACACTGAAGATGGTGATGATATCTACGACCTGGATAATAACCGTGTTGATATTATCTTCGATGCTGATTATCACCAGGAAGTTAAACGTGCTATTGAACAGCTCGTAATCTTCCGTGAAGACTTGGTATTTATGCGTGACTTTGGTCTGAATTGCAATAGCATTAATCAGATGGAAATCATGAATCAATACCAAGCACATAGCCGCTTCTGTTGCTCTTACATGAACAACTACAAGATTTACGATCCGTATACTCGTCGTAAGATTCATGTAACGGTAACATATGACTTGGCAATCCTCTTCGTAGACCATTTCATTAATGGTCGTATTCGTCCTTTCTGCGGTCAGAAATATGGTATCGTTATCCCGGGTCGGAGCTTCATTAAGAACTCTCTTAACTTCTGCCCGAAACGTACTCCGAGTCAAGATCAGAGGAAGATCTTCGATACCCTGCGTATCAACTATCTCTCCTTCTATGATGGTGACATTCTGACGATGAATTCCGAATATACTAGCCAGACTCGTTATACTCAGTTGAGCTGGGTTAATAACGTACTGGGTGTTCAGGAAATCATTAAAGCAATCCGTGCTCTCTGCCCGAAGATTCGTTATTCCTTCATTGATGGTGACGATCTTGTGCAGTATCGTAAAGACGTTCAGACTGTGGTTATCGACAAGTATCGTGATCGCTTTAAGAGCTGTGAGATTGAATATGTTGAAGACGAGGTGTATGATTTGAATAAGGTTATCTATGCCGTAATCAAGATCAAATTCCGCAACTTCGTTCAGACGGAAATGTTCAAGATTATTGCATTGAATTGATAAGGGGGTGAAGAGAAATGGCTGTTACGAATATCTTTGATAACACTTTGGCACCGAATCCAGTCACCTCCTATACTCTCTTTAGGGGTGTTACGGATTACACGAACCTTGCACAGTTCGACCTCTATGAAACTGGTTACAGTTTCTTGGTACTGCTGCAGATTCCTGTATTCCTTGATAGGCTTGCTTCTATCAGCGCTGAAAAGGGTGGTTATGCAAGCCTTATTGAGAACTATCGCCACATTGTAGAGTATGAATTCCGTGGTGCACAGGGTCTTGATGATATCACTGGTGAGACGACTCCGTTAACCAACGGTATCACCGACCTGAATATCATCACTCGTGTTACTGAACAGGGTGGCTCTCAGTTCACTATGAACTACTTCGAACGTTCTGGCTCCATCCTGACTAAGACGCACGAGTTATTCTTACGTGGTGTGAAAGACCCCAAGACGCAGGTTAAACGTTATTGTGGCTTGCTGAATGAACCGTTGACTAACCGTAGCAATAAGGTTGCTGATGGCACCAATACGGATAATACAACTGGTAATAAAGTAGCAAGCATGAATGACAAGGGCTATCAGTATGAAGTATTCCACTTCTTGCTGATCATAACTGATAATACCTGCCTGAACGTTGAAAAGGCTTATATCCTGGCAAGCTGCCAGCCGACTATAGCTAATACCACGATTTACAATGTAACCCGTGGTGAAATTCAGTTCCAGGAAATGGGTATTCAGTTCCAAGGCCTGCCCATTCCTGGTCGTATCGTTAGCCAGCGTGCAGTTGACTTCCTGAAATACATCAACGCACATACGTGCTTTGATGAAATGGAATTCGGCTACAATATCCTTAGCAATGACGCTCTCGGTATTACCGGTAACGGTGCTAATGATGGTAGCTACGTTGACGCTATCGAGGCTAAGAATGCTGGTGGCAACAATATCTCCAGTCCGACTGTAGATACGCTTAACCAGCAGAATGCCAATGCTTAAGATAGACTAATAAGTTCCCTCTCCCCTAGCCCTTAATTGGGTTAGGGGAGTTATTATCTTATAAAGCGAACAAGGTGGTAATTAAAAAGGAGGTCGTATAAGATGGCTAGAAATGATAAAGTAGATCTTTCTTATTTAGATACTACCCTTAATAAGAATATTGCCACCAAGATACAGAATGACTTGGATGCCGCTTACAAGAACACCTATTATAGTGATAATAAGGATGCTAAGTTTATAGACTCTATTAGACGTACTATAGATAAGGATCTTAATGGTCTTATTGATAGGACTAGATTGCGTTATAATGGTAGGAATATATCTGATTTGTATAGTCGTACATTGGCTAACAATGATGATGATATGATTAAAGAGTTTAGAATGGCTCTAAGCGATGAATCTGCTTTGGCTGATATGATGGATATGTACAGCCAGAATGCTGTAGCTAGAGATTTAGATAGAGAAATAGATACTGTCTGCAAATATGTCCCTAAACTGGATGAAGCATTAGACATCAAAGCAGATCATGTTATGTGTGCTGATCACTTCAACCAGGATAATATGGAGATAACCCGTTTAACTAACGCTACTGGTAAAGAAGTAGATCAGGTGGATGGTAGTGGTATGGGTAGCTCCGATACTGCTCATGCTGATATAGAATCATTCAAAAAGAAATATTTGCTAAGAGAGTTTGCTGATAAGTGCTATAGAAAGACTGCTAAATATGGTGAGCAGTTTGTATATATAGTAAGCTATAATAAAGCTCTAGGGAGACTATTGCAGAAAACGAAAAGTGATGCCTTCATTACGGAAGATACTGCATTAACTGAAGAGGTTATGAATGAGGCTATATCTCCATCATGTACTAGATTCACTGCCTTTTATGGAGTAGATAATAACAATGGAGTATTACAAGAATCAGTACGTTTTAGCGATGATACTAGTACTATGGGTTCTACTTCCGTAGAAGATGGAATAGAAATAGAGATAAACAAAACTGGAGTTATTCCTAGCTTGTTTATGGAAGCTCAGAATAAACGTAGAATAATGGTAGAAAATGCTAGGATGCTAGCAGAGGATAATGCAATATCAGAAGCTGTAGAAAAATTAACTACTGCTACTACTATGCTCAGTAATAATAACTATCTAAGAAATATGCATAAAGAGTTTGAGAAGTTTGCTAAAGGAGGTACAATGGAATCTCCTACTAGCCTAGCTACAGATGGTTTTATTACAAAAAATAAAAAGCAGTCATTGGAACAAGAGATTAATGTTCCTGGCTGTATCTTACGCTTACTAGACCATACTATGGTTAAACCTCTTTATATAGATGAAACTTGCCTAGGCTATTACTATATTGAATGCAATAATAAGATGCAGTTTGATCAAACTACATTCACTAGTACTATGGGTGGTCTTCGTCCACGTCGTGCTACTAGAGCTAGAGAAGATATGAATCGTCCCACCATAGATGATCAGGTATTGACTAAGATAGCTATGAGTATTAGTAGACGTATTGACGCTCAATTCGTTAATGCAAACCAAGACTTGGCTAGAGAGATCTATACCATTCTCAAATATAATGCTGATAATGGTAATGGTAAGGTTAGCAGAATTAGGGTTAGCTTCATTCCTCCTAGTGATATGGTTCATGTATATTTTGATATGAATGATAAAACTCATAGAGGTATTAGTGATATTGCTAAATCATTATTCCCTGCTAAACTATTATCTTGCTTGTACATTAGTAATAGTTTAGCACTATTAACTAGAGGATATGATAAACGTATCTATCAAGTACGTCAGACTGTAGATACAAACATCCAAGCAGTACTGCTTAACGTAATTAACCAGATCAAGCAATCTAACTTCAATCTACGCCAAGTAGAGAATATGAACAATATCCTCAATATAACTGGTAGATTCAATGACCTAGTCATTCCTCAAAACAGACAGGGAGAATCTCCTGTAAACTTCGAAGTAATGCCAGGGCAGAACATTGATATCAAATCTGATTTCATGAATATGCTAGAGGAGATGGCAGTTAATCTGACTGGTGTATCATTAGAGATGGTTAATAGCCGTTATCAGGAACAGACTGCTACTCATATCACTATGAGTAACTCTAGATTCTTGATTCGCGTATATGACCGACAGAGCCGATACTCAGATTTTTTAAGCGAAATATTCACCAAGGTATACCAGTGCGAATATGGAGTAGAAGATGAACTAGAAGTAACTCTTCCTGCGCCGGTTATGCTCAATTTTACCAATACTAGCCAGATACTGGCAGTAGCTAATGAATTGATTCAGAATATAGTGATTATGAAACTTGGCAGCCTTCAGACTGACGAGAACCTTAAGAATGAGTTTATTAGCAAACTCATGAATCACTACTTCAAGTCCTTCTTGCCAGTAGAGAAGATAAATGAACTCCTAGATGAGGCAAAGGTGGAACTCGCGGTGAAGCGTGACCAGCTTAATGCCCAACAGCAAGGTGCAATGTAATCAAACAAACAAAAAAAGAGGTAGGATATGTTCCTACCTCTTCTTATTTTATTTAGTATCCTTACGTTTACGCACAGGTATCATTTTGATGTTCATTCCTGGCTTAAAATATTGAGTAGTGATATGTTTGTAGGCTGCAACTTTATTTTTTCTTAGTCTTTCTAAGAAAAGCATAAACCCAGCCCTATTATCATTCAATCCAACCTTAGCCATTATATCATCTACAGTACATCCCTGTATCATCATCTGACACATTGTATGAATATATTCATCAGAGAAGACAAACTTATCACGTCGCCTTCTATTTGCCAATACATCGGGGTAGTCTTTGGATATATGAGTGTATGAATTTTCGGTCAGCATGTTGGTTATCGTTTTATTTACTTGTGTGGTAAATTCATATCCTAATGATTCGACAGCTTGCTTCATACTAAGTCCTTTTCTGAGCCCTTCCATTACTCCTCTTAAGAACTCATCTGTGTAAATTACTTGGGGTCTTATGTACACATCACCTTGTTTTACTGCTTTTTGCATTCTTGGAACTCTTTCTCCAGGTTTGAAATACTGGCTAGTTATATGGAGATATCTAGGATGATTATTGTTTTTAAGAGATATAATAAAGTGGTGAAATGTATTCCTATCCTTATCAGTCATCCCAGCATATGCTTGAATTTCATCCACAGTCCTTCGCGCTAGAATCATTTGACAGATGCCATGTATTATTTCATCAGGGAAGTTATACCTAAAGGCAGGTTTAGCAGTTGCTAATATATCAGGAAAATCTTTGGAAATCCAACTAAAATAACCGTTATGTAGTATTTTATTAAGCAGATTATCTACCCCATCTTTATAATAATCGTATCCTAATTTTTCAGAAGCTTGTCTTTTGGTATATCCGGCTCGTAATAATTTTAATAAGGTTCTAACCGTTTCATCAGAAAATTTATGTTTTCTCAATCCGGTTCTATCTGCATGATTCCGGTTTTCTTTCGCAGTACACCATTCTAAGTTACAACCTTCTCTATCAAATGGGTTAAAATAATTAAAGGTCTTGTCGCCATTTTTATGATTCACCTGCTTTTCTTCATAGTTCTCAATAAAGTCGTGAGCTATCATTACTAATCTATGGACACCAGTAAGGATGCACTTACCATCTTTTGCTGAAAAAACGGTAACAACCAAATACCCCTCTGTATCCATATTAGGTTCTATCTTAAACCCTCTAAAATCATATATTGTACCGTAGTTACCCACCATTATTCCGGGAAATAGTGGTGTTGATCTAAATATTTCTCCTTTATAATAATACCCGACTGTTTGTAGAAACACATGTTCACGTCTAGGGGTTCCCTTTACATGGACTCGGGTAGGAGCAAAGTTAATCCAATAGAATTCATCATTTTCGTAGTTCATTTTTATTCCTCATTTCATTGATATATTTGAATAGAGATTCTACTCTCATTATTATAGTATATTCTTATATCATATTTTAGTACAAGGCGGCATGTGATTGACAATCTAATAATGGCAGGCCATTTTCAATATGGGAAGAGGATGACTATCACTCCTTTGTGTTTACCATACGGCTCAGTACGAAAAAGTATAGAGCTAATCATGTTGGCTTCCTTTCGATTAGAATCTCATAACATCCTCTTCTCAAAAAAATAAGGGTAGGCTTCCATGCCTACCCTTTAAATAGTGTTTGGGATTATGCCCAGTTGTCATACTTTCCGGCTTTCCAGCTCTTTCTCTCTGATGCAAGCTGGATGTAATCAATTGTGCAATAATGGGTCTCGTCCTCAGCATGTCTTGCGAATTCTTTTGCTTCTTCGATAGAATCGAATACTCCAGCTCTGCCAGTTTCTTCATTATCATAGCGGCATACTCGTACAAGACATACGAAGTGATCTCCAACACCATTATCGTAACCATGGACATCCTTTTTGATATTAACTACGTAATACCGGGCCTTAGAGTCTGGATTAGCCTTTTCGATGTCGTCAATGCAACCAAAAGCTTCTTTCTCGTTAAAAGTATAATTGAGAGTAACCCAACTGGAAGAATACTTCGAACGAGCTTCAATGAACCAAACTTTCATTTTAATTACCTCCCTTAGGTAACCTTTAGCGCATACATCTATTATGCACTTTCTCACTTCAATAATATATGTTTAAAAAATACGCAATTTACAAAAAAGAAGAGTAGACCATACCGGTCTACTCTATCTTATTCTTCAATAAGCTTATATGTCATTATTTTACCAAAACTGGCATCGATGAATCTTATAAGATCATCAGATTCCTCTAACAGCTGAACATAATGACCATCCCTCTTATGTACCTCTGATACATCTTTGAATGTAAGTTTACGCCCTATATCTACTTCACGTATCATTGTACCATAAGATGTCACACTAGTGTCCTTTTCATCTACTGGTTTCCAATTAATCTCATATTTCATATTAATCACCTCTCACCAATATAGTATATAATCATTTATTCACATACTCAACTGGTAGAGGTCTTCCTATCATACGATTCTCCAGTTCTTGTTTTTCTGCTCTATTAATCTGAAGCACAGCATCGTTTAATTCTTGCTCATTGAACTGGACCTCATTAATTTCCTTTGCATACGTCTGATATATCTTTTTTCTATGTACAGACCAGGTATGAAGTCTGGAAAAGCCATAGTCCACTATCTCAATCAGTTCTGTATCTGAATCACGAAGACGTCCAAGTACCTGTCTAGTGATAGGAGCAGAATTGTATGGTTCTACAAATACAATAATCTTCTTAAGATGAGCTATATCGAGCAATGCCTGAGCTGACTTAGTAGTTGATAATATGATCTTGCAATTAAGCTGATCAGGCTTAATCTCCTTTGGAACTAGGGAGGTATATATACCTATAGAATACTGGCCATAATGGTACTTAATCCATCGATAAGATTGCATTACTGCACTATTAGTAGCGTGATAGATTAATACCCTATCTTCTGATTTCATTTCAGATAAACAGTGATAAAGAGTGATATGAAGTAATGGATAATATATAGTATTCTGCATAAAGTAATCCACATATTTTAATACATTGAATCCGTAATTACCACTATTTATAGCCTCTTTATCATAAGGACTTGGGTGGGAATTAATTTTCACTATAAGCACATTAGCATGAGGATCATTCTCTTCGTCAAAGAGAGTAATCTTAGGAACAGTCTCAAAAGATCTCTGATATATCTTATCCTCATATCTATCAGACTTCATAGGAGTAGCTGTTAGATAATAGGTCTTTAGACAATTACTGAACGCGTCTATCATATTTATATTCGAAAAATAAAGATGTGCTTCATCTACTAGTTTAATCCCTATTTGGAGATCCATAAACAGTTTCCGAATAGATCCCCATCCATGTTTTTTAGCATACGTTTGAAGAGTACTATGGGTACAAAGCAGAAATTTAATATTTTCAGTATTCTTCATTCCATTGAATAGTTTCACTATTCCTGGAGTTCCAGATATAGTATATATCTCGCTTGGTTTAAGATCAGTATACTCTAATAACCTATCCCTCCACTGGTCCAGCCAAGATGAAGATGCAGTTATCATTATTGTGCGCAATCCATAAAAAGCGAATGTTAATACGGCTATAGCAGTCTTACCAACACCAGTATTAAGATTAAGACCTATCTGAGATCTATTTCTATTCTCGGAATATTCCTCTAAACCTAAGCAGAATCTCATTGCTTCCCATTGTCGATCGTCTCTAGGCTTGATTCGGCACTTTACGTCTCCTATATGCTTGTACGGATCGGGTGGTATCCTTTTAATAAGATCTGAGCTAAAGGAATTAATTACGTGAGCGAGATTAATACCACCAGGAAGGTATAAATCTTTATGCTCATAATCATAAAATATACCCATCGACTCATATCTATGCTTTATTTTAGACCATACAGAAAACAAATGCTCCAGCCTTTGATTATCTCCTGGATTATAATTATGAATAACAACGGACGAGGCAAGAATATCTATAGGCCCATATGGGGCTGAATATAATCCCATTATACTGTTTCCTCCTTATATATAAATTAGTAGGGTAGAGGGATAAGTACCCTCTACCCCCTATTATACCTCAGTCATCTAATCTGTCTTTGGGTCTTACACGGAAGGGTTCTACATAATTAAGCCTATTCTTTGGATATTCTCCAGAATGATCATGTGCGAATACTACTGGGGAATCTCCTGGTTTAAGAGCGTGTTTATCATTGATATCTAAGATATCATGATCTGCGTGGATAAACTTGAGTGGCTTCCGTATATAGAAGAGGTCAAAGATAGATGCTCCACACTTCTTGAATGTAAGCGGATACTTAAGAGTATCTGCTAACTTAGAGTAAGTGAGACTGATGATAGGAGACCTACTATCTTTGAGTGCTTCATTAAGAGTGAGTACCTCATATGGCTCATTCTTATTATACCAATTCGGCATTAAGAGTCTATCATTAATAGATCTAATCTGATTAGCTACAATGACCTCTAAGTGAATACTAGTACAATGAATGTTACCTTTCAATACATTAAGCTGGAGAGACTGTACAAGTTCAGATGCATTCAGCTTCTTAGTTACATCTCTCTTATTGATGAGATCAACGAATGTGTCAAGAGCAGAACCGAGTTCATTATTCTCCATCTTTATTATAAATATATTGGTATCAATCAGCTCATTCAGATTAATTTCAATATCATTACTTTCATCATCAATGGATATGTTCTTACGGATGAGAGCACCGAACTGATCAGTTATATATAACTTAGATGGTACCTTTTCTTCCTCGTCATCCTCTTCTTCGATATGAGATGTGATAGGAATAATGGTATTACCATCAGGAGATACTACACTAAATTCAGTAACGTACTCATTATAGAATGGACCATCATCTATAGTGCTATTAGCACCATCCATATAATACTCATGTTTATAGAAGTCATCATCATTCTCAAGTTGAATAGAATCAAGAGAGATAGATAACTTCCAACCATTAATACTAGCTGCATCTATATCATGTCTTACTTGAATACCATTTATATCCAAAGTAAACCAATCATAGAACTCATCAACCCAATGGATTGGTTTGATCTTAGTCTCTAACAGATGCTTAGCAGAAAGTCTCATCTGAGTATACTGAGCAGTGATTATCTCAGTAGCGATTCTTCCTACAGAGATATCATGGTTCGTATGTGCCAGTTCACCATAGCAGTGATAACATATACCCTTACCAGCAGCGTGACTAGCACAAAATACTGGAGATCTCAACAATATAGTCTTTCCTATAAGATGAGTATCTTCAGCATGAATGCACAACAGTTGTCCTTGTTCATTAAGCTTATAGAATCTTCCAATAAGCATTTCAAATACATTCTTATTAGGAATGAATTGAATTAGATAGTTATTAGTACCACAATCAAAATGAGGATCACTATGTAAGAATGTATCCACATTATTAAGGCCTAAAATACGAGCAAACCCACCACTATCACCAACATTCTTCTTAGAGATAATCTGGGCTACACGGGCAGAAGCAGAATCAATAAACTGATATTCCAGCTTATTAAGACCACCAGTAATATAAGACTGGTTGATTATAGTATGATAGATAGAACCCTGACCATCAGATTTAGTCCCTATATTAATAGAGTTCTCTTTATACTGTTTCTTATTGATACCTTCACCAGATACGAATGGATTACGAAGGCAGTGTTCATGGCCCATTATATTCTCTGCGTCATAAATGAGTTTCTGAGCCTGAGCAACATACTCCATTCCTTTATTCTTTACATTCTCCAAAGGTTCAGTAGACAAATCTGCATGGATGATTGCATCATATTCAGGAGATGCATTCATCAACTCAATCGTATCCTCAAGATTGAGAGTATTTGCTAAGAACATTGAGAACTGATCAATATCAATGAAATTATACAAAAAATCTGAAATTACGTTATTCAATATCTTATTGTCTACTATTCCACGATGAGGAATAATAAACAACTTATCAACATATTCCTTTATTGCCTTACCAGTCATCTTCTCCTCGAAGAAGAGATACTTAGGAGTTAAGGCTGTATCCTCTAGAGATAGTGGTAAATACCAAAACAAGAGATTGATATAATAATCCGTAATATACAGATCAATATCCTCTCCATTCCCATAATCTACTGTAATGCACATGTTTTGCACCCAGTCTGTCTCAATACCATCCTTTAATATATTAAGAATGGATTGATAATGATCCCTCCAGTTATGAATACTTATTTGGTTGGCGTTGACCCTAGTTCTGCCAGTTTTGACTAGGTCAACATAGTATCCATAGTTCTGTAAATTCTCAAGCATATCCATTAAACCCCTTTCTATATGCTTTTAAGCTTAGATACCCCTAATATACTACATGTAATAAAGTGTCAATGCAAATGTAACTCTCTACCCCATTAAAGAGGTAGAGTAGTTTACATTTCTCATGACAAAGAAACAATGACTCAAGTGAACAGCAAAAGAAGTTCGCACGACCAAAAAAGAAAGATGAGTGGTGTCACCTTTCTTTTCAGGCTAGCTATCCTTCGAGTAGCCAACTCGCATCACCCTGATTATAGGAGGTAGAGGATGATTGGGCCTGCTAGCATAGGACGGGCACATACCCTTTAGATTGAGAGTATCACACTTCCCAATGGCTTTTATTAGATGGTCCACAAAAATCCTTGAGTTGTGTCCCATTTCCTTATTACACTATTATAGTATATAATTGAACTTTAGATTTTATTTGACAACTTTAGTGAGGAATAAGAGGAGATTAACTCTCCTCTTAAATCAATTTTGTTTATATACTATAATACTGAGGTGAGCAGTATAATATGAAAAAGATTCTAGTAGGGTGGCTGATTGGCTGGTTCTTAGGCTTAATAAGTGGCTATGCATTCGGTTGGTCAGTTAGTATGGTAATGAAATGATAGGAGGATTATTATGACAAGAACAAAAAAAGCATTCAAGGATTATGTTACTTTGATGAATCTTAAATACATCAATCAAACTAAAGATGAGATGTTGAGAGAAGTCGAAAAGGATAGGGAATTAAATAAACTCCATAATTTTAAAATGGTAATAGCTACATCTGTTAATGAATCATTGATCATCCCATCACCTAATACGGAAGAGGATGCAAAGTATATGGAGAAATTAGGGTTTATTCTCCATAAGGATGAAAATGGTAAATACCACGTAGATGCAGACGAAGCGGAGAAAGGTTCTGAGGCTGAACCGTGTATATCTCACATTAAGACTCTTAGAAAAGAGACAGCAGATATAGTGATGAAAACGATAAAAGAAGCAATGGTTAATAATGAAAGCAAGGTAATGATCACCCCTGAGATGTATGATACACCATATCAAAATAAAAGCAGAGTAAAATACTTTGTTGAATGGTTATCACCAGAGTTGGAAAGAGCGGGATTCAAACCCACTCTTATAGATTCTAACCACTATTCTATAACTTGGTAATATTAGGAGGAATAAGTAATGGCAGACGCAAAAGAATTATTAGAAGCACATGCAAAAAGAGGTAGAGTATTACTTCCTATGGATGAGGGGGTATCACTAGTAGATGTACAACATCTAGGGTTGCTAATTAACTATGCTCCTAGAAAGAAACAAGTTAATGTTAGCGAATCTATCTCTTATCCAGAAGGATCTGTTGGTGATCATCTACAAAAAGTAAGTATCCAAGGTAAACGTGATATATTAGAACTCATTATGAAAACCAATCCAGAAAATGGAGAGAACGTAGTAAATGTAGATTACAATGATGATTTAGAAGAAGACATGCTAATGAAGTCATGGATAATAATGGCGTTAGAGGATAATGGATACGAAGTTAATGATGACCCATTGACCGAAACCATTATTCTCAGTAGACCTGAATGGAAGTGATAAACTATGGGACAGTTTATCAAGATAACAGCAGAGGATATGAGGAAACCACTCATTCTTACTGATGAACGTAAAAAAGAACTAGCCAAAGAAATGGAAGAGAAATTGAAGAATGCATATGTAAGAAGGTTTAACTCTTTAGAACTACTCCCTACCGATTATCCTAATAAAAAAGAAAGGGAATGGTTACTAGACGAATTAAGAAGCAATGGATTCGGAATAGAACTAGTCCAGGTACCCAACAAAATGTTTGCGTGGTATAAGATTACTTGGTAATATTATAGGAGGTAGGGTTGATTCCCTACCTCTTTATTTTTTATCCTCCTTTGATAATGGAATTGAGAAACATAGATGTAATTAGGGTAGTAGAAGGGTACCTACTGCTATTAATCCCTAATACTCTTATCGTACGATTTAAGGAGGAATCAATAATGTATTGGAACGAAAATAGCTTTAACCAGCCGGTACAAGAGGATACTCATGTAGATGATATCCCTCTCGAAGAAGGTGTAGATGACGGTGAGCCATTGAATATGGAATCTCTGATTGAGACCTTCGTAGTAGATACTGTTGCTCGTATGGATGATGATAATCGTAAGGCCTTCATGGAATCTGACTCTTTCAAACAGATGTGTGAGGCTGGATTACTTGAAGCTCGGAGCATCATGAGGCTCAACCAGGAGGACGATTTCACGCGTCGTGTCAAAGTAGCCGCGATTGCAAAAGCACATGCTAACAACGATGCATTAGAAATCGCATTAAGGAAAAATAGAAAACAAGAAAAGGCCTTGCTCGATAAGATCTACAAGAAATACAGCACGCAGGTTAAGCGTGATGTACAAATGGCTCAGCGCCGTATGAAACAGATCAACCCTCAGGTATTCAACACTCTTCGTGCTATCCGCTAATACAAAACAAATTATATAGAGGTAGACCAAAATGGTCTACCTCACTTTTGCGTAAATCTTATTATAATAATATACTATAAATATGGAGTGGGATCAGTAGCCTCCAATCTGTAAAGAAAGGAGGTGAGAGTCATGGATAAAAACACAATACAAAACTTAATTAACTCTAAGATGAAAGAATTCGACTATCTGTTCAAACAGGTACAAGCATTCAAACATCGGAAGGTTAATGGAGTAGACTTTCCTGAGTACGGAGTTTGTAAGAATGATGTACAGATGAATCGTCTGCTCTCTTTTAGAAGAAATGAACTTTTCTCATTAGCTAATCAGTTAGTATGAATAACTGATTAGTGATGTTAAACTGATAAACTGCTATAACTGATATACCTGTTATTCTGGCCACTGATCCTATCCACTTTTATTTTACTGTATTATTGATAATTATAGATAACCTCAACTATAATTATATACTATAATTATGAATAGGAAATAATATTTAGATTAATAAAAGTCTAGACCATTGTGGGTCTAGACTTATTATACCGTTTTCATTAGTGAACTAATTTCTTTTTATTTGATTTTAGCCATATGGGTACTAAATACAAATAAGCAGGTAGTCAAAAGGTAGGTTCATTTTGACTACTTAGTACAACGAAAGGAGAAGATATAATGAATAAAGAACCTAGTCTAAAATTAGCGATGAGTAATCATGAAGCATTCATAGCCGCTAATACTCCTCATGGTGAGCTTATCGATAGGTATGCTAATACTATGTATCATATCATAGATAAATGTGCTGGAGAATGGTTAGAACCATTTGAGATCATGGAAGGCATTAAGTATAGTATATCTAAGAGGTATAAACAGGTCCCTTTAACGATAGACAACAACTACTTACATCGCACGGCCGAGATGGATGTAGTTGGATTAGCTAGTGAATTGTTGAAGGATCAGGCTATTATCACTCCGACAGGTGTACTATTCCAGAAGCATGCTCATGTAAAGAATCCATTCTACAACTTTATCCAATATCTATTGGATAAACGAAATGCTGCTAAGGAAGAGATGAAAAAGCACCCTAAAGGTAGTGAACCTTATAAAGCTTTCGATCTTTTGCAGAAGGGGTATAAAATATCAGTGAATGCAGTTTATGGAGCTGCGGGACAATTTAGTAGTATCTTTTATAACCTATATCTGTGTACCGCAGTTACAGGAAGTGGTAGAGGGGCGATATCTGCTTCAATACTGATGTTTGAAGGAATACTAGATGGTGAATCTGATTGTGTTAAGTTTGGTAGTTTAAATGACGTACTTACGTTTATAGAATTCTGCTGTGAAGATCAACGTAATCGTCCTCAGAGATTCAATGACTGGGACATCTTAGATCGTAATGTTACTAGAGAAGAGTGTATTCTTAGACTAATTAAGAACTGCGGATGTGATAGTTATGTTCCAAATGATAGAGATGTGGATATTATATGGAAGACTATTAGTAATCTTAATCAGAGAGAGCTTAATATAGTATATTACAAGAATAACTTATATAAGTTTCTTGAGAATACTAAAGTAATGAATCTCATAATAAAGATACTAGTAGAATTAGAGACACCGTTCCTTAATCCTAATAAGCCCCCTAAAGAAATAAAGGATGACCTTGAGGTCTTCACCAACTTAATATATGAGTATGTATATTATCGTCATATTCAAATAGACAAGTTAAGAAAGGTCTATGAGGCAAATCGCTCAACCGTACTAATCACAGACACCGATTCGTGCATTATTTCGCTAGATTCCTTCTATCGGTTTGTATTAGAGAGAACAGTTGGTATACCTATGAAGATAAAGTATACTCAAGCCCAGAGACAAGAGGCTGCAGATCATGTTGTATGGGAGTTTAGACAGACTGAGATGGAAGAAGAGTATGATTTCTATAATCAGAAATTGGTGGAGAAGAAGAGGTTGGAATATCCTGCTGTGGTTATCGAGGAAGATAGCTTAAGATACTCTATAGTAAATATAATGAGTTATGTTCTCACGGACCTTATATTAGATTATATGAGATTATTTGCAGACCAGTATAATACGTCTGCTAAAGATAGAGAGTGTCTACTCATTATGAAGAATGAATTCCTATTCCGAAATCTGTTATTGACCAAGGGTCGGAAGAATTATGCTACTATACAGATTTTACAAGAAGGGAATCTGATACCAGAGAATAAGCAGTTTGATGTAAAAGGTATGCCCATTAATAAAGTGGGTGTAGCTGAAGAGACTGCTAAAGCTCTAAAGGGGATGTTGGAGTTCGATGTTCTTAGAAAATCAATAGTAGATCAAGTGGACATAATTAAGAAGTTTGCCACTTTGGAAAAGAGGATATATAATAGTATATCCGCTAAGAATAAAGAATTCCACAAACCTGCACGCATTAAGTCACTAAGTAATTATGAGATGCCTATGAGAATTCAGGGAATAAAGGCATCTGTGGCTTATAATGCAATTAAGAGTCATGATGAAGAGAGTATCAATCTAGATGAAAGAAATACTGTCCTCATTATTAAGACTCACATTAATCTGAGAAATGTAGATAAGATTATGGAAAGACATCCTGAGCATTATCTAAGGATGCAGAAGCTGTTAGAGAATCCAGAGTTTCGCGGGAAGATTGATGCAGTTGCTATTCCTATGAATATCGAAATCCCAGATTGGGTTGTACCGTTCATAAATTATACGGAAATAATTCATGATAATCTTAGAAATTTCCCAATGGAGGAGATTGGTTTGTCTAAGATGGAAACAACGGATGTAACCCATACCAACATATTAAAATTATAAAACAAAAAGGGGAATAATAAAATTATGTTTAATTTCATCAGCAGAGTCATCAGTGGTGTAGTAGGTTTCGTTAGCAACTGTGTTAGAATTGCCAATTCCATATATCCTGGGTTTGGTAATATGTGTTATGGTGTAGTACGTAACTATGCTATGGCTAGAATGGGAATGGTGTTTTAATGATAAATAGTGATGAGGATCTCCAGAAGATATTATATCTAGTAAGTACTGGTACGTCTAATCTGAAATTGAGGTTAGACGTATATCTAGATTATTATGGTAAGACATTAATGTTCTGGAGAAAAAGCAACCCAAAACAATATAGAGAGGAGTTGGAAAAAGCAAAGATACGATTCGAGAATGGAGTAGTGAATGCTGAGGTGGAAATGCTAGCCATGATCAAAATAGACTATGAATATAGTCTAAAAAATGATGAAAAGGTTAGCCCATTCACTGATTCTCTGAATAGTTATATGATAAGTAATAAAGAATTAATTGGTGATTAAAATGTGTATCCCAGAGGGAGTAATATCCCTCTGGGTTATATACTATATCTGTGATAGGAGGTGTATAAGATATTATGGAAATGACAACAGAAGAAAAAGATATGATAATAGTATTACTTGGAGAGATTAGCAAGGCTCTTCAAGAAAGAAATGAGATTGAGATCAGAAAAGCTAAGGCATTAGAGTCCATAGCTGAAAGTCACAATCCTACTGGATTTAGTAGTGAGTATGGAGACTAATGGTGGAGTAGAGGGTAATTCCTCTACTCTATTATTGTACTTGGTTATATACTATAGAAGTGAAAGGAAGGTGGAAATAAAATGGATATTTTATTTTTGTTAGCAAATGTAGTTTTTATAGCTGCGGAGACGTTCTTCTTTGGGAACTGTATTGAGAGTGGTAGAACAGTCAAAGAGAGTTATATGGTATATGTGTTATATGCTCCTAGCTTCTTATTTCTGTTAACTGCTCACATGGTTATGAATACCTATATGGTATTAAAAGTATTGATTCTGAGAAAGGATAAGAAGATAGTAGATAAAGAGGAGGATGATGAAAATGATCTCTGATGAGCATAAGTGTATCATAAAGATAGATGGAGTTGAGTGTAGTATATTATCTTATTATGGTATGATGATGCTAGAACCTAAAGACTATGATGGGGAAGGGGGAGTAACACCAGAACAATATTTAGCGATACTGTTTAAGAATTTAGGATATGATAAATATCCAAAGGATTTTCTATGGATGGATCATGGAATTGATATCACTAACGTAGAGAAAACGGAGGTAATGGATTATCCTATAACTAGAAGTAAGTTGATGCTGTTCGATAATGATAGCTTATATGATGTAATACTCACCGTATGGTACTGGTGTAAGGCTGGCCTCGAAAGAGGCTGCATTATGGATCCTGCCGATTCTTTTTATCTACCAGATACTGCTGAGATACAACATTGTTTACAGAATAGAATTAAGATAAAAAGAATTTCTACCATGAGAGAAAGTGCAGATATATGGGAGAAGAGTAATACATTCCTACGTAGATACTATCATGCATCTCCAGCGATTGATGGTAACTATTTTGATTATTGTTTAGGGAGTGATATAATTGAAGCTAGTAAAATGATAAAACTAGAAGATCCATATAGTTTATTCGTATTAGGAATAGTGGATATAGATCTATTCTTCGATATCATTAGAACTAGCGAAATAGCATCAACTAAACAAATATTTATAGCAAATGGAAAGCGTATTCCAGTAGCATTGATGAGTCTTAATCAAATCTTTCCTTATTTCAATATTCAAATCCAGGCTAGAGCTAATGCAGTAAGTAATATATACAAAACGGTAGGAGCTACTGGATTGCTGACAGGAACTAGAGAGGATAAGTTCTTTGGGAGATATAGAGAAATAGAGAAGGTGATTTGTCCGTATGATATAAGTGATGACATTACTAAGACAAAAAAGAAATATCTGAAGACCACTATTACGGATGAAGATCTAGTTAAGATGATAGCATATAAGATAGCTACTGGTCCACTAGATGAGTTACACTTTAAATATATCTATACGTATATAAAGAAAGGTACGTTAAGAGATGTGGATGAGTGGGGTGAGGATAGTCTAGAGAGAGAATTATTATATAAGAAAATATATTATACTCTCAATGTGATAGATGAATTCTATCCTGGTACTCTAGGAGAGATAAAGAAGTCAAAGGGATCTGAAATGATATTTCTAAATGAATTCTATATAGATCCAGATAAGTGGGCTCTTTATAATCCAAAGAAACACTGCTTCTATATTACCACAGATAATCTATATACTCTGGTAGCTACTCCTCAAGAAGCAATAGATTATTATGAATTCAAATTAGGAAGAAAGGTGTGGTTAGATAGTAATGAAATGGGAGTAGAGAGTGTTCAGTCTCCTAGCATTCCTAGCTATGATATATTTGAGATGGAAAAGAGAGCGCTCAATGTAAATAACAATCCAATCCCAATCAATACTCCTCCTCAACTTCCGTCTCCTATGCCAAGACAAGTACTTCCTCAAAAAACAGAATTATATGGATTCAGTTTTGAGAACATAGTTACTGATTAAGCTCCTCATGACTAGAATATAAGTTGAGAGGAGGAAACAAATTGGATAACGGTTTAGTATCAGAATTGCTGCTATATAATAGACTTCAAGATGATTTGATGTTCTTAGGGAATAATGCAGTAGTAAGAATGAATATAGCTCTATATAGATTGAAGGATCATAACGAAAGGGAGTACTTCTATTCTGAAACACAATACGTGGATAAGAATGGTTATCTCAGTAGAAGAATGACTAGACGTATTGATCCTTATCTTTCTATAGAAAGTATGAAGTTAGATGCTGCAGGCAATAGAGAGTATTTTGTATTAAGAGGGAAAGATATAGAATTCTTAAGACTCTTCGTTATTCCCAAACTAGAATACATAGTTACTCACTTCACTGAAGTATTTGAAGCTAGAGATGGTAAGATATATATCAACGATGCTGAGAAACATAGTATACAAGTCGATCTCAATTATGGTAAGTTTATGGTATTTAAACCAGGTGTAAGAAAAATGTATAATGATGAATTACAACCGGTAATAGATGTATACCTAAACAATACAACTACCATGACTAGTATGACTATAGCTCAAGCATGTGAGTTCATGTATCTAATCAGAACAATTCAAATACATAATTATGCAGCTAGTATGTTAGCATACTTCAATAGACCTCCTATGGGACTGAATATGAAAGATATCAGTCTAAATCAAGAATTAAATGGAATAGAGCAATTCAAATACGTTGAGAGCCCAGAATTGACTAGAAGACGTAGAGAAAAGGGAGGATTCTTCAATAGAGAGCTAAAACGTCGCGAGAACGAAAAAGATGACGAATCTTGAGTAGGAGATAAGAAAAGGTATTTGAGAACGAATTTAAATATAATTGTTTCCCGAATATAGGTCATACCCTATATTGTGGAGGAGAATATATGATTAAATAATCAAAATAGAAAAATAGGTATGGAGAAATCCATACCTATTTATTTTTTGTAAATTATCTATTATCCTGGGGCAACAACTAATGATGGTGTTCATTGTTTAATATACCCTGGAGAATGGAATGATGTATCACTATACCGTGATGGAACAGATCCTATATCATATGGATTAACCAATGGTAGATTAAGACGAAACGTTACCGGTGGACAATATAACAACGATTTAAAATGTGGATCTAGATCATTATTATGCTACGATTATTCGAATACAAGAGTTTATGCTACTCGTGGGTGTAAAGAAAGCCAATTATCCTGGGGCGTATATTGATAAAGAAGCTAGATTTTTAACCCTACCATTATCAGAATGGGATAATATGGATAAAACTTTATCTGTAT